>ORMF011780259.1_pt1 | contig 41465 bp, 28 predicted proteins | sample 1779871 | NCBI WGS metagenome assembly ORMF01 (sample SAMEA104232316, study PRJEB22302) | groundwater metagenome | biome: forest; feature: aquifer; material: groundwater | place: USA | collected 2011-08-07 | depth 5.4 m
CCTGACTCGTGCTCTTTGATTGCCGTGACGATCTGCTCTTCCGAAAACCTGCTCTTCTTCATCGGTCCTCCTTGCCCTGAAGTCAGGGCCATTATCCCGGAGGACTCTCATTTAGACTGGACCAGTTTTCGGGGGGCAGGGCACTGCCCGCTCGTGCCGGTACGCCTGGCCTACCGGAGCAAGCGAACTGCACCACTCAAGCCGTACAAGGCCATCAAGATGCCCCAGAGTAATAAGCCAAGCGGTATGCCGAATCTCGCACCGGCGTAACCAATTGGGTATCGTTCGCGATCTGCTCTGGCGTGAGTGAACGCGTTCATTTTGGCGAACCAATCCTGCTTCGTTGTCATGAGCCGTAGCGCCACGATCACGGCAGCGACCCCAACGGGTATGGCTAAGAGAACCATGACTTCACCGAAGGGAAAACGTAGTAGCACGGCGTGTAGGCACTACCGGGGCCAGAGGACCACGCGATCCCCCTATTCGTGAAACCACGACTCGTAACCGGGATGGTCCGCCCCACTAAGCCCGGACTGAGCGGACGGTCCAAGACCCCTCCATGCGCTGACGCTGCCCCCGACATACGAACAGCCCAAGCCGCTCGATACGCGTTGTCCCAGCGCCACGTGCACTGAAACCCCCTGGTAGAGCCAACCACTCGCTGATCCAACATACGGGTGCGCACGGCAGTGCCCATTGCGGCTCGCAATGCTCGAATGATGCTCCGTCTCTGTCACAGGAGGCTGGAAATGGTGAGGACCAATCCCACAACTGCGGTGCCCACGCCAACGGTCTTCCGTTGCCTGACATAGTAACCTTCATCGGCCTCCGCCAAATGCATCTTGCGCAAAACGTGCATTGTCCGAGTGTTGCCTCCTGTAGGGAGGACTCCAGCGAGAAAGTAGAGGCAAGTGCCGACGACGATCAAGATCAACCCCAGCCAAAGCATCACCAGCTCCAATAATTCTTCACGTAGTAGCAGGTGGCAGACCAGCCGGACGTGCCGATCGTTAACCCGAGCTCGCCGAACTGCGTTCCAGAAACCGAGGATTTGAACCCTCGTCCACCCTCGTAGTCGATCCCTCCATACCCGACTTGACCCATTCCGCCAACTAGTAGGTCACCGACTGGAACGGTGTAGTTCCCTGCGGCGCCGCAACTCAAACCTTCAGTCACTTCCTGGTTGGGGGCAATCGACAGAGATACATCGACACCACAAGAGCCCCGTCCGCCGCCGCCATACCCGTAGCCGCCACTCCTGTCGATTTGGAGACCGGCCGTAACCACGTTGCCCCCACAGCCGAACGTCACGTTCATGTCGTAGTAGCTGTTAGCCAGCAGGTCAGCCGTATTCCGGGCAGCCTCCACGAGCGGGTCCACCATTCCCTCTTGGGCCTCATGCAGGCGTTGTTCCGTCCAGTCGGAGACGGTCTGGACCGATGGTTTCCGCGGGAACGGACACAGGAACGCGCACTGCCCGCTCGGGTCCGTCAGGTTCACCGGGTTCCCGCCCACGTACGCGTACCGCTGCGCGAACGGCAGAGGGTCGCGCGATGCGAAGCGGCCGGTGGCCGCGTCGTAGTAGCGCGCGCGGAGGTACTGCAGCCCCGTCGCGTCCACCTGCTCGCCCGTGTACGTGAACTCCTGCCCGCTCGTGCCCGTGCGGGCACGCACGGCGCCGAACGCATCGTAGCCATAGGTATCCGTGACGGAGCCTGCACCATCCGCCAGTCCCGTCGTCGAGCCCAGGCCGTCGGTCAGATAGTACTCCTGGTTCCCGCCGCCGTCGGTGCGCGAGATCAGGTCGAGGCCGTAGACGTAACGGTTTCCCGCGGAGTCCCGCAGCACGTTGGGCAGGCTGCCCGTCAGGTCCCACGTGTACGTCACGGTGGCGCCGCCAAGCGTGCGCGACCTGCGTAGCCCCGCGCCGTCGTAGGCGTAGCTGCCGCTGACGCCGCCGATGGTCGAGGCGGTCATGCGGTTCTCCGCGTCCCAGCTGAATGTGTCGGCGCCGGCAGCGGTCTGGTTGCCGTCGGCGTCGTACGTGTAGGCCACGCCGCCGGCCAGCGTCATCTGGTCCGCGTCGTCGTAGCTGTAGCTCGTGGGTGTGCCGTTGTGCACCTTCGTCAACCGGTTTCCCTGCGCGTCATGCGTGTAGCTCTGCGTGTCGGCGTTCGGGTAGGTCACGCCCGTCAGCCGGTAGAGGCCGTCGTACGTGAGGCTCGTCGTACCTGTAGTATCGACCACCTGGCTGCGATTCCCCACGTTATCGAGGGTGTACGCGTACGAAGAAAGCGTGACGCCACCGTTCCGGTTGACCAGGCTCGCCAGCCGGTCCCCGTTGTCGTACGTGCGGTCGCTGATCAGCCCGTTGCCCAGCGTGGTACTCGTCAGCCGGTCCGCGTCGTCGTACGTGTAGCCTGTGACCCTGCTCAGCCAGTCGGTCACCGAGGCGAGCCGGTTGGCGCTGTCGTAGCTGTACGCGACCGTCTCCGTGCCGCCCGGATAGGTGATGGACGTGCGCCGCCCGGCCGCGTCGTAGCCGTAGCCGACCGTATTCCCAGCGCCGTCCTGGATCGACGTTGGGCGGTATACGGCGTCGCGCGTGTACGCCGTCGTGCCCGTGCCATCAACCATCGTGAGCTGGTTGCCCACTGGGTCGTACGTGTACGCCACGTCCGGCGTGCCGGCCGGGTAGTCGATGGTGGTCAGGCGGTCGACGACGTCGTAGCTGTACAGCGTCGTCTGGCTTATGGCGTCGGTGCGGGACGTCCGGCGGCCGCCAGCGTCGTAGCCATAAGCGGTGGCGCCGCTTAGTGGGTCGGTTTCGCTTGTGAGCCGGTTTGCCGCGTCGTAGGCGTACGCGGTGGTCTTGCCGCGCGTGTTCGTCATCGTTGTGCGGTTGCCGTTGGCGTCGTAGCCGTAGGTGACCGTCTGGCTCAACGGATCAGTGACCGTGAGCAGCCGGCCGGCGACGTCATACCCATATGTCGTCGTCTTGTTGTTGGCGTCGGTTGCGGTCGTGCGCTGGCCCTTGGCGTCGTAGGTGTACGTCGTCGCGTGGTTGAGCGCGTCCGTAACGGTGAGCACGTTGTTTAGGGCGTCGTAGGTGGAGGTCGTGGTGTGACCGAGCGGATCGGTCGACGTCAGCAGACGCCCACCGAGGTCCCACGTATTCGTCGTCGCGTGGCTCAGGGCGTCCGTCGCGGTCAGAAGGTTGCCCTTCGTGTCGTACGTGAACGAAGTCGTGTGATTGAGCGGGTCGGTCACGGAAGCAAGCGTGCCGTCAGCGCTGGGCGTGTATGTGGTTGTCTGGCTCAGGGCATTCGTCACGGACGTCAGGTTGCCGCTGGCGTTGTAGACGTTCGTGGTTGTCCGTGTCAGCGGGTCGATCGCCGTGAGGACGTTGTTGAAGGAGTCGTACGTGTACGTCCACGTCTTGTTGTCCGCGTCAGTTCGAGTGAGGACATTGCCGTTCGCGTCGTACGTGAAGCTGGTGATGTGCCCCAGCTGGTCGTTGACGGAGCACAAGTTACCCCGGTTCGCGGGAGAGCAGAGCGCGCCCGTTGCCTCGTACGTGTAGACCGCCGCGTTACCCAGCGGGTCCTCGACGCCTGTGGTGCGGAAGGCCTTGTCGTGCTGGTAGCGCCACCGGTTGCCGCGTGCGTCGACCATGACCGTCTCGCCGGCCTGAGGAGCGGGTGTCGTACCTGGGCAGTTGGCGCTCGTGTACGCGGGCGGTGCGCCGTAGTAGAAGCACGTCAAGTTGTTAAGCGCGTCCCGCTGCTCTGCGACGCGGTTCGCCGTGTCGTAGGTATTCGTCACCTGGACATGGTTCAAGGCGTCCTTGATCGTCACCAGGCGATGGCCGCTGTACGTAAAGGCCGACGTGCCGCCGCCGACGTTCGTCACCGAGGTCAGATCGTTGGTGGCGTCGTCGTAGCCGTACACGACCGAGCGGCCCAGGCCGTCGCTGACGGCCTTGAGGCGGGCGTTGTAGGTTACCGTCAGCGCGTCGGCGCGGATGAAACCGTTCGTGGCAGTCTGGTTGTCCACGAGGCGGAAGCGCACTGTCTGGCCAGCGTAGTCCGTCGTATTCAACGTCACCGAAAGCATGTCGGCAGCGCTGGTGGGCGCCGTCTTGAGCACCTCGGTGCCGTCGCCGAGCACGAGCGCGGCATAGACGGTGGACGGGAAGTTGCCACCCGCGAGCTTGAACGACATGCTGGTGCCCGCGGTGAAGGGCGCCGAGGTAATCGAACCCGTCGCCGCATCGTTCACCACGCGGCTGCTGATGTAGTACCAGCCCTGGCGCCCACCGGGCTGGTCCGTGGCTGGCCGGCGCCCGAAGGCCGTGCCGGTCAGGAACCAGTTTGCCCACGAGTTCTGCTCTACGTCCGAGTTGTAGAACGGAGACGTCGGAACGCCCAACGGCGGTGCGTAGGTGCCGGTCGGCGTCGTCAGCACTTGAACGTTGTCGATGCTCAGTTGTCCCCACGAGCCGGTCGCGTTGTCCAGAACCTTGAGTTGTACCGACTGACCCTCATACGGTGTCGTGTCGAAGGTGATCGGGAGGAGCGCGGCGCTGTTCGTTTGGTTGGCGGTGAGCAGAACTTCCGTCAAGTCCGGCAACACCAGCGAGACGTGCAGCGTCGATACGGTTGTGCCGCCCTCCAGCAAGAACACGACTTGCTTCCCGGCGGTAAACGCCTGCGACACCAGCGTTCCCGTGAAGGCATCGCTCTGCGAGCTTCCCGAAACGTAGGAGCTGGCGAAGTACGTTCCCTGAACGCCCGATACCCAGGTGGCAATGGCGCGAGTCGTCGGCGCCGTCCCGAACGATGTCCCGGCCGGTGTCCATCCGGCGTACGTGCCCGCCTCAAAGTCGGCGTTGGTAAAGGCGAGTTGCGGCGCCGGCGTGTTGATCGCCGAGCCCCCGGGCTCATACGTGAACGTCAGGGCGCGGCCGCCAGGGTCGGTCACGGACGCGAGTTGTCCAGCGCCGTTGTAGGCGAGCGAGGTCGTGTTGCCGTTGCGGTCGGCCATGCTGGTGAGGCGGCCGCTTGCGTCGTAACCCATCTGGACGCGATCTTGCGTCGTGAGGGTGTAGGTGCCGTCGCCGTTCTTGACCAGCGTGCTGAAGTCGCCCGGCGGCGGACTCAATACGCCCCCGTTGTTCTTGTAGTACGACGTACTGCCATCCGAACGCTGTACGAGCACCGACCCGCCCGAGAACTCGGTGAGTTGTGTGTCGAAGTTGTCAGTCCAGCCCCAGCCGAGGCGACCTTGCTTCGGCGTCCCGGTCGAGACGTACTGCCGTGTGAACGAGAGCGGGATGCCCTTCCCCGGAATGGCGAGGTCAGTGTGTTCGTGTGTGTCGATGCCCGTCGCGAACTGCACGGGGTCGTCGGAAGACTGCGAGTTCGGTTTCGCTCCGAACGTGACGCCGCCGGCGGAGAAGAAGATGCTGCCGGGCGAAACGGCCTGCAGCCGGATCTTGGCGCGTTTCCCCGCCCACTGCGAGACGTCGCACGCGGTGAAGAACGAGGCGCCGTTGGACAGCACGCCGCTGATCAGCACCGTCACCGCCGAGAAGTTGTCCACCTCGGTGAAGATGCCGATCTGGTAGGCGGGTCCGACGCCGCTCCCCGCCGCACGGAAGTAGAGCGGTTCCCCTGTCGAAGAGACGGTGAACTCCTCCGACATCATCGTTCCCGGGTTCCCCCACAGCTGGGCGGCTGGCGTCACCGCCGGGCCCGCCGCGGCGCCCTTGCAGTACAGGAAGGTGCCCGTGCTCGGGTTCGTCGCCGGCATGGCGACACTCGGTATCGACAGCGCGCTCGCCGGCTCGGTCCAGCCCGGGACTTGGTCGAAGAGCGCTCCTTCGTCGAACCCTGCAGCTCCCAGGACGCCCTTGTATTGGACCTTGACGCTCTGGTTCACGTATCCGGCGAAGCTGATCGTGCGGAGCTGCCAGCCGTTGGTGGCGCTCAGCACAGCATCCAGCTGCGCCCATGCGGTGTACGCCGGCCCGGGGGCCACCCAGAGCTTCGAGTAGGCGCCTCCGGGAACGCTGGTGTTGACGTAGTAGCTAAACGTCGTGGCGCCGGGCTGCACGTTGAACGGCTGCGATATGGCGCTCGCCCCCGAAAGGTAGAGGTAGTTTCCGGACGCGCCGCCTGGCTGGACCGTCGCCCACCCCGACGTAGACCAGTCGGTTAAGCCATTCTCAAAGCCGTAGTTGGCCGCTCCGCTGACAACGACCGCGGGCTGCGTGAAGCTCCCGTTGGGCGGCGCCGGCGAAGTCGCTCCGGACGCGGGCGGCAGCGTGGCCGCCAGGGCGGTCGGGGGGTTGACCGACACCGGCCCGGTCACGGACAACATGAGTGCGGTTGCGAACAGGCAAACGAATAGCTTCTTCACGACGGAGCCCTCTCTGCTTTTCTGAAACGAGCGATAGTTCCTAGTACCGACGAGTCGGTAGCCTTGCTTTGTCGGAAATTACGCATGTCAAGGACTCATGTCAAGACGCCTGGACCACCAACTGCTGTCAAGTTAGGAATGTTCTTGCGCGGACAGGAGCAAATCGTAGGGGCGGATTGGATTGCCGCGCTCGGTGAGGGTCGCTGGCGTGGGGTGGCGAGATGACGCTACTGGCGATCCTGCGCGATCACGCGTCCCTCTCCGGTGATCGCCGCCTCGCCGAAGAGGATCGCGGCCCAGGCCTCGCCATCGACCAGCCGCTTGCCGAGTAGCTTCTCGTTGGCGGCGCACCAGTTGCAGAGGTCGAGCCTGCCGAGCGGTGTGTTGGGAAAGGCAGGCGAGATCGGCGTGCCCTCCGTGCAGATCTCGTAGGCCATGATTTCGGTCTCGCCCTGCTGGGGCGCCGCGGGCATCGTCGTGTCGGCCGTCACGGGTATCTCGCTGTCGTCGCCGGCGTAGCCGTAGGGCAAGAGCGGGATGAACGTGTCGTGCTCGTCCTTCGGGTGCTGCCAGCCCCTGGGGATCTCGCGGGCCTCGTACATGCCGACGAAGGCGAATCGGGTCTCGTTGGTATTGGTCATGGTGGCTTCTCCTACGCCACCATACATCCCTCAGCCGGCCGCGCGAGTCAACGAGTACGGGACGCGACTAGGGGAGCGTTAACAATCCGGCGGCGGCGGGGGACGGCCGCAACACCGCCCGGGGGCATTCTCGAGTGGCAACGACCGTCCCCGCCGGCAAGCGTAGCGGCTGCCGGGGAGAGGAGGAATGACGATGGACGTTGAGTCGTTGACTTCGATCGGCGGGAGAGTGATGGATGGCCGCACCAACGAGACAGCCCTCGCCGAGGGCCAAGCAAAGGAGCGGCAACATGCCACTGGAGAACAGAAACCTGGAGCCCGGCACCCTGCTGGTCGCGCGGTACAAGAAGCAGGATCGGACGTGCGAGGTCGTGCAGACCGACGACGGGCTGCGCTACCGCCTCGACGACGGGACGGAGCACAAGAGCCCGTCGTCGGCGGGCAAGGCGGCGATGGGCGGCGTGGCCTGCAACGGCTGGCGGTTCTGGTCGCTGCGGGGGACGGAGAAGCCGAAGCGCGAGCCGAACGCGAGGGCCGAAAAGCCGAAGAAGGAGCCCGCGGCCAAGACGCCGGCGAAGACGAAGGCGGCCCCGAAGAAGGCCGCGAAGGCCAAGGGTGCGAAGAAGCCGAAGGCGCAGCGGGCGGCGGCGAAGGGCGAGGCGTACGGCTGCGGCGCCTGCGGCGAGTCCTTCCCGACGATGAAGGCGGCCACGGAGCACGCGCTGACGCACACTGCGTAACGCCGGACTCCCGCGAAAGCGCGCACAGCAGGCCTCACACGGGGCCTGCTGTCGCCTCGTCGGCACCATCCCCGATTCGGCCTGTTATGCGTAACACGGCCCGCGCGTGCGCCCCGCCCGATGCACGCCGACTGACCGCACACCATGGCCAGATCGTGCGACCTCAGTTGTGGCGTGCTCCTCGATCGGCCAAGAATCCAAACGTAGCGGTTAAGGTCCTGATCCGATCGTCGGCGCGACTGATCATCGCGTTGACTCCCGCGAGGAGATCACTGAGGGAACGCGCCGGCGCGGGCTCGCCGTGGTCATCCTCAACCAGTATGGGATAGTCGTCCAAGCGGGCACGCTTGAGTGCCATATCGGCTATCGACAAAGAGCCGATGAACCGGAAGTTAGCCTCATATTCCGCATACAGGGTTTCGTGAGCATCTCGAACGGTCTCGTCCTTCTCCGTCCTCCACAACTCGGCCTCCATAGCCCGGTGGATGTCATGGAAACGATCCGCCGTCGAAGCCTGAATCTCCGCGGCTAATTCCAGTCGAATACGCGATAACTCCGGCTCAGCTCGCCGACGAAGCTCCGCCAACGAAAGCGGCAATGTGTTCGTGTTATTCGTCACGTCTATGACGCCGGGCTGGAACCCGACCTCGCTGAGCAAAAGCCCGAGGTGAGCCCCGACGTCATCTACAACGCCCTTGAAAGCCAGGGCCTGCGCCTTGCTGACTTTCGCGGCCCACAGTTTGCACTCCACAGCCCAGACAAGATCGATGCCAAATACTTGGAGCGACGCAAGCACGTCGACGCGGTGTTTGGCGCGAGCGCCTCGGACCTCCGCGTTGTGCTGTACCCGAAAGCCAAGCCTTTCCAAGAACTGCGCTACTTGAACTTCGTACTCGCGCCAATCCATAGCTTCGTCCCTCATGACGACGATACCCGGTCGACCACTGACTCACAGGGCGTTCCGTTTCAAGATGAACCTCCAAAGACGTTCTGCTGTCCCCGCCTGATCCTGAGATGGCGCTCTCGAGTCGAGCATTCTCTGACGGGGTGGGGCGAAGTCTACGCTGGTGCGGCGCCTGTGTCGCGACCGCAGGCCGGTACGGTCTGCGCGGCGCAAGATGAACCGATGGGCGTTGCGATGGCTAGTCACGGTTCCGGCGACGATATGCTAGAACAGGGCTGCGCACTGCGGCCAATCCAAGGATTCATCTCGGAAGAGCTGCGCGAGTGCCCTGGCAGCCCGACCCACATGCTTGAAGTTCTAACTGGCATTCTAGAGGTCTCAGAGCCCGGGGACGCGGGCGACACTTCCTTGAAGAAGGAGGCGCGGAGACAAGGCCGACGGATGCCGCGGGTATTCGGCGTCGCTCTCGTCGCCATACTGGCATAAGTGAGGCACGGCTCGTGACTGGTCTATTCAAGTCCACACTCGTCAGTCAGCAGTACGAACACGCCCTTGTACAGATTCGGGATGCACTGACGAAGCTCCAGGATGACGAGATCATTCTGAACAACGATGAGGAGCTCACTGATCATTTCTACGAAACGTGGAGGCTCGAACCGATCGAGGAAGATCCCGAGCGCGAGTTATCCGCGACTCAGCATCGGGAGATGAAGCGCCTTCAGCACCGCGAACACTCTTTCGGGCCCACGCAGATCGAGGTCCAATACGCGGTCATCGAGCTCCCACTCACCCCGAGCCACAGCAACGTCATTGCGCTGCAGCTTCGTGGCCAATCGTTTCTCATGTCGGATGTAGGCGATATGGCCACGTTCCGAGAGCGCGATCACACCGTGGTCCTCCGCCTTCACGTCGACAGAGCCGAGCAGCTTCTGTCCAATTTGCGCACGATGTTCTCACAGATCAACGTGGACATCGAACGTGAAACACCAGCCTTGCGACCGCGGGTACTACAGGCAGTGCAGCAACGACGAACGGCAGTGAAGTCGCACAACTCGAAGTTCGATGAAACCATGGCGAAACTTGGTGTTCAAGTGCGGAAGAACGCTGGAGCCGTCGAGCCAGTCAACGTGAAGGTTCTACGCGAGATCCGTCTCTTGCGCGATAAGCCTGCCCGACCGGCAGAACCCGGGCTGGACCCGGAGTCGGTGCGGCAGATCGTTGCTCTCATCGACCAGGCGGGCAATGGGTTCGAAACGACGCCGAGTGCTTATGCGTCCTTAGGCGAAGAACAATTACGCGACATCATCCTCGGGCACCTGAACGCCGTCTTCGGTCCTCTAGCCGCCACCGGTGAGTCCTTCTCCAAGAGCGGCAAGACGGATATCTTCCTTCGGGTCCGCGAAGGTGTCGTCCTTATCGCAGAGTGCAAGTTCTGGGACGGCGCGAAGCAGTACAGCAAGACCATCGATCAGCTCTTCGGCTATCTCACCTGGCGTCACACGACCGGAGTACTCGTCACGTTCTCTCGACGGAAGGGGTTGACGGGCGTCATTGAGGCAGGCAAGAAAGGGACGTCGGATCACCAGTCCTTTTCACGTGACCTGAAGACGCTTGGACCGAGCTACTTCTTGTCCGTGCACGTCCACCCGACCGACGATCAAAAGACCCTCGAGGTTCACCACCTCTTCTTCGATCTACCGGCGTAGCCCCGCGGGTTCTTGCGTGCCAGTGCGCGGCAGCTCGGTGCTTTCCGTTGAATCCAAAGGCAAGATCGTAGTCCTAGACTCTTCCCGCGTAGCCACGCTCCGAATCGCAGGAACGCGCTGTCCGCGATGCGATCCGGTCTAACGCGCCATCGTCGGGGCCTCGGGACCAACTAGGCTGACGAAGGGGCGCTGTTCGCTGTGGGGCTCGAAGGGGACGCCGCCGCCCGCCGCTCGAGCGCCGATCATACGCCTGCGAACTGCCTGGGTGGACGTGCCGTTCGGCCTGCCACGCCCGAGTCAGCGTCCGATTTCGACGAGGGGCGCAGGCCGTGCGCCCGCGCCCCTCTTACTCGCTCGCGGCATCAGTTGCCGAAGGGCACCGGCGGCGCGAGACCCGCTACCGCACCGTTCAGCGGAAGTGGGGCCGGCACAGCCGGAAGCGGTTCGGCGCCGTAGATCACGAGCTCACTATGATGAGTTGGATCCACGCCGACCTCCTCCATGGTCGTGCTAACTGCGACCTGTGCCGACATTCGGTCGATCACAAGGTGGTCGATCAACCGCAGTGCGGCGTCGTCGGTTCGTTGTGCCGTGACAGGCTCGTTCCAGCCGATAACGACGCTGGCGCCGCGGGCGCGAAACGCGCTCGCGAGGGCAACGCCGCGGAGGCCGTCGCAGCCCATCAGGACAATCGTCGCACCCGCGAGGTTCCCTTGCATGCTGTCCCTGATGAACTTCGGCGTGATGCCGAAGTAGGAGGGATCTTGGCGGACATCGTAACGTGAGATCGAGAGACTGCGGTTCATCTGCTCCTCGCGATAGCGCAGGCGATCCCACGGTTCTGAAGTGAAGAGCGCCGCATCCTCTGTGAACTCGGGCACTTCAGCTGACAGAGACTGATCGTCGACCTGCATACGTCCGGAGTGTCCACGCACGATCACAAGGTCGTACTTCCGACGAGGCAGATGGCGATAGAAGTCCACTGTCACATCGCGACCACCGACGTAGTCCACAGCGTATTGGGCATTCGCGAGTTTCCACGTCGCGTCCGCCGTGAATGTGACGTTCGGTACCGTGTCGCTGAGTTGATCGACAATGAGCGCCCGCCGCTCGGCACCACCGCCGCGCCAGGCGACGAGCCACAGCACGAGCGAAGCCGCAGCCATTACGCACGCAGCGGTCGTCAGCAGGACGAGCCTGCCCGAGCCCGACCATCGGCCGCCACGGCCCAGTCGATGGGGTACGTTGCGATTCGCGACGCGAGGTCTGCTTCTCCGGTTACGCAACACGTTCCCCTCGCTAAAGCTTCAGAGAATGTCGAGCATTCAAGTGCCGTGCGCAGGCGTACGCGCCCAAGAGCGTGCCACCTGCGATTATGAAACCAGCGATGAGCTGCCACCGATGCGGTTGCGGTCCTTCGGCCTCGAGGGACAGCGGACCTGTCTCCGAACCGTCAACAAACCCACTGAACCCGCCAACCACGCCCGAGGGGGGTGGCGGAGGAGGTGGAGCAGCAACCGTGTCCACTGTCATGTCGCAGAGCACCGGACTCGTGCCAGCGCCGTTAGGTGTGAGCTTCATCTCGACTTGAAGGTACCTGCCGTTGGGGATCGAGACATCGACGCCGTTGCTCGTACCGACGTAAGCCTCCGCAGCCAACGCGGCGGGCGTCTCGGCGCTGCGGACGCGCGAAGTGATAGACGCACCCGCGGGTTCGCGGCCTTGCGGCGTGGACGGGCAGGGCGAGGAGTTCTCAGTGTTCCAGCTCACCTTGCCCCATTCGGTAGCGGACTGCTCGCTGTCATACACGACTGTCCATGTGCCCTGGGGCGCCGTGCTGCCGATCGCTACGAAGCCAGTCATGTCACTGTAGTTGTACGGACTCGCCCCGCTACCCAGGCTCACCGTAAGGTCGATCGCGCCGACCGGATAGCCACCGCCCCCGATTGGACCGGCTGCGGGGTTGATGCGGCTGGCGCTGTTCCCGTTGCGTTCTGCCACCCAGATCTTGCCGTTTGCGTCGACGGACACGCCCGTGCTGCCTAGAAAACCCGTCACATTGCCGACGAATACGTGCTGGCCGGTGTTAGCCGGGTCGGGTGCGAAATGAGCGACTTTGGATCCGAAAACCTCGGCGACCCAAACGTGGCTCTGGCCATCGACCGCCACACCCTGTGCTTGGAACCCCTGCGGATAGGAGTGGAGGACCGCGCCTGACGGTGAGATCTCGTAAAGCGTGGTGCCCGTGTCGTAGCTGGAGTGCCAAACGTTTCCCGTAGTGGGATCAATGCCGAGTCCATAGTCGCCGCGGCCCGTGAGGCACGCGCCGGTGTTCGTGTTCGTGTCGTAGCGAAGAAGTGCACTGGAACGCCCCGCGGACCACAGAATCCCGTTCGCGTCGATGAGCCCACCGTAGCCGCCGCAACCGAGGTTGAAGTGCGTGCCCGCGATCGGCTGGCCGGTCGTGCCGTCCACGCGTTCATGTTCGTATGGCGGCCCGCTTCCGAACATCCCTCCAACCCAAACGTCGTTGTTCGCGGCTATGGCGAGAGTCCTGGTCCCGGTGCCAAAGACTCTGGTGTAGTTGATGACGCATTCGTCATCGGCTGTCGTCACGCCGCCGTCCGTATCGGCACCCGCCGCATTAGTCCACGGCAAGATGTTGCCGAGCCCGGACGACGTCTTTATCAGGTTGTCGAAGTTCCGATCGAGACACGTACTGTATTGAAATGGCGGCTTCAGATACTGGCCCGAAGGGTTGACAGTCCCGTCTGAATCCGCCCTTGTCCCGCCGATGACGAGCCCGATCCTCGCGATGGAGCCCTTGGGCACGCCACCGGAAATGCTTGCTTCGGCCCGGTTCGCGACCCACACGTTTCCATGTTGGTCGACGGTGGTTCGGGACGGGTCGTGCGCCATGCCGTCTGGCGACGTGCGGTACTCACTCAGGACGGCGCCTGTGTTGACGTCGATCCTTATGACGGTGCCGCGCCCTGACGCCGGGATATTCACGAATGGGAACGGCGTGGTGCTCGTGTTCAGTTGGAGCTGGTTGATGCCCGGCGCATTGTGGTTGAGATTCAGCGCCGTGCCCTCGTCGAAGTCGGCGTTGAGGGTGTAGAGCCGGCCGTTCGCCACGGCGTGCGCCACGTCGCTTTCACCAACCGATGTCATGATCCCGATGATGGCCGCCATCGCGACCACCACCGCTGCCAATACCCCTGATCTTCGTTTCACGTGCCCCCCTGAGGAACTAATCGCCGTCCGCGGCGGGTCCGCATGAACCAACGAACAAAGGCGGCGTGCGTGCCGGCTCCGTTCGCGCTTACCGGAGGTTGGCTTCGTACGGCGCCATACCGCTCGAAGTCCGGTCGCGACTTAGGGCAGCAGCGATGGTCTCCGTCGTGCACGACGAAGTCCCATCGCTACAAGCGACGCTGACGGGGTAATACCGGGCGGGGATTGGCGCGATTCTGCTACCGGCGCGAAGTAGCGTCAATAGCAGGACAGGTACATCTTGTACCAGTTTTCCGGGATCATGTTGCGATTTCGCGAACTAACGCCGGCGAGATCGAGGCTGCGCCGACGGTCGGGGCTCCGTCAGATCTTTGCTTGGCAACGATCGCCGTGATGTAGTCCTCGCGTGCCCCTGGGTCGAGCACTTCGTTCGGTAGACGGGCCTAGCCGTGGCCCGTTCGCGAGCAGCACCGTCGTGATCAGCGAGGCGAGATCACCGCTCGTTGTCGTCGGCCACGGCTCGGCGTCGCCACTCTGAAACGGTGGGCGCAGCTATTCGCCATACTGAAGATCGAACTTCGGCGGATAGCGCCAACGCCGAACCCCGGACTCGACAACAATCGTCAGCTCGATCGGCCCTAACCCGCCCGGCACATCGCTCCCGGAGATCACAAAACAAACCATCGACGAGACGCCATTTCTCCTCGCGGGCCGTGGGACGCTTCGACCCGCCGCGCACGAGGGCATCATCTGCTTGAGTTGTTCTCAACGGTTGGTTGAAGTCTGCTTTTTGGCCGCCTCGTCCGCGCTGATCGCGCCAAACCCATCACATCGCCCATCTGCGAGTCAGCGGTCGTGGAGTCGCGGCAACCGGTCGCGTCAGTGCGCGGACAGAGCCTCGGGCAAAGCCCCGCCGGTAGGCGCTCGGGCTGGGGCCATCACGATGTGGTCATGGTGATGGCCACGACGCCGAGCTGTGCCGCACCGCGATATATCCAGGCACGCGGCAATGACCTTTGGTCACGGGTGCCTTCTGCGCCAGCCCCCAGCCCTCGCCACCGCCATGCTGAACGCGACGACAGCGCCGAGAAAGTAGATCGTGTGGCTGCGGCCTGACGACGTCGCAGTCGATCGCAGAGCCGTCAGGTCAGGCCGTTCGGCGATGCCACCGACACTTGGCGGCGGCGTGCTGGTCGGCGTGCCTGCCGGCATCGGCGTGTTGGTGGGCGTGGGCGTGTCCGTGGGCGTTGCCGTCGGGGTCTCAGCCGGCGGCGGCTCCGGCTCGTACAGCTCGGCACTCGAGGAACTCCCCCCACCCGACCCACCGGCGGCGGCAAGCACGTTGCCGTTCCCCAGCAGCGTCGCCGTGTGCTCCTGGCGGGCCTCCACCATGCTGTCCGTCGCCGACCAGGCGTTCGCGATGGGGTCGTAGATCTCGGCGCTGGCCAGCGCGCTCACACCCTGGAGCCCGCCGACGGCGAGCACCGCGCCGTTCGGCAGGAGCGTCGCCGTGTGGTACTGGCGGGCGGCCGCCATGCTGCCCGCAGCGGACCAGGTGTTCGCGACGGGGTCGTAGATCTCGGCGCCGGCCAGGAAGCCCGCGCTGCCCTGCCCTCCCGCGACGAGCACCTTGCCGTCCGGCAGCAGCGTCGCCGTGTGGTAGCGCCGGCCGGTTGCCATGCTCGCCGCGAAGGACCAGGTATTCGCGACCGGGTCATAAAGCTCGGCGCTGGATAGATAGCCGAAGCTCCCGTGCCCCCCGGCCACAAGCACCTTGCCGTTCGGCAAAAGCGTCGCCGTGTGGCGGGTGCGGGAAATCGTCATGCTGGGCGCCGCCGACCAGGTGTTGGTGGCCGGGTCGTACAGGTCGGCGCTCGCCAGGATGAATTCGCCGAAATCGTTCCCGCCGGCGGCGAGGACCTTGCCGTTCGGCAGTAGCGTCGCCGTGTGGGAGTAGCGCGCGGGCGTCATGCTGCCCGCCCCCGACCACGTGTTCGCGCCCGGATCGTACAGCTCCGCGCTTGCCAGCGCGCCGGAGGCATTCGACCCGCCTGCGGCGAGCACCCTACCGTCCGCCAGTAGCGTCGCGGTGTGCCGGCCGCGGGCGTCCGCCATGGCGCTCGCCGCAGACCAGGTGTTCGCGACGGGGTCGTACATCTCGACGCTTGCCAGCGTTCCCGCCGGAAAATTGTACGGTGTACCCCCGCCGGCGGCGAGCACCTTGCCGTTGGGCAGCAGCGTCGCCGTATGGAAGGAGCGGGCGGTGGTCGGGCTGCCCGCGCCGGCCCAGGTGCCAGCACAGTCGCCGGGGCACGGTCCCGGCTCATACAACTCGGCGCTCCCACCCGCAAGTTGTCCCCCGGCCGCGAGCACTTTGCCGTTTGGCAGGAGCGTGGCCGTGTGATTGGAGCGGAAGGTCGCCATGCTGCCGGCCGCCCGCCAGGTGTTCGCTGCCGGGTCGTAGAACTGGGCGCTGACGCCCCCAGCACCAAAGGAACCGCCGGCGACGAGCACCGTGCCGTTCGATAGCATCGTTGCCGTGTGGCCAGATCGGGTCACCACCATGCCGGCCGCGGCCGACCATGTGTTCGCGGCCGGGTCGTACAGCTCGGCGCTTGCCAGAGCCCCCGAGCTAAACCCGACCGTACCGTACCCGGCGGCGACGAGCACCCTGCCGTCGGGCAGTAGCGTCGCCGTGTGAGTGTTGCGGGCGGTCGCCATGGGGCCCGCCGCCGACCAGGTGTTCGCGGCGGGGTCGTACAGCTCGGCGCTGGCCAGATAGCCGCCTGCGTTGTAGCTATATCCGCCCGCGACGAGCACCCTGCCGTCCGGCAGTAACGTCGCCGTGTGGCTGTTGCGGCCGGTCGCCATCGTGCCCGCGGCCGACCAGGTGTTCGCGGCCGGGTCGTAGATCTCGGCGCTGGCCAGATAGCCCGCGCCCGATCCGCCGGCGACGAGCACCTTGCCGTTCGCCAGCAGCGTCGCCGTGTGGCTGTTGCGGCCGGTCGCCATCGGGCCCGCGGCCGACCAGGTGTTCGCGGCGGGGTCGTAGAGTTCGGCGCTGGTCCCGGAGCCGCCGGCGACGAGCACCTTGCCGCTAGGCAGCAGCGTCGCCGTGTGGAAGTAACGCGGGGCCGCCATGGGGGCCGCGGCCGACCAGGTGTTCGCGGTCGGGTCGTACAGCTCGGCGCTCGCCACCACGGCGGCGCCCGTGTATCCGCCAGCGACGAGCACCTTGCCGTCCGGCAGCAGCGTCGCCGTATGGCCATAGCGGGAGGTCGCCATGCTCGCGGCCGCCGACCAGGTGTTGGGGGCCGCGGCGGCAGGCTGCACGTTCAGGCCGGCCGGCAGCGCCAACACGGCGGCTGCCGCAAGCACGGCGAGCAGCCGGCGCACCGGCGCGTGCCCTGGGCGGGCTTGTCCGAGGACGTCAACGTTACCGGTCTCCATGGTTGCCCCCTTGGAGCACGTTTCCATTGGGTAACAACGTCGCTGTGTGAGCGTAGCGAGCGCTCGACATGCTGGCTGCGGCGGACCAAGTGTTCGACGTCGCCTCGACACGCTCTGTGCCAGCGAGAGTCGAGGCCGCCAACACCGCGACCGCAACCGCCAGGGCGTGCCGCGCAACGATCGGACGCCAACGCCGTCCCACGTTCGCTGCTCCGCCCTCACTCTGTGCGTCGTCGAGCGTCCCACGCATGGCTTGCTCTCCTCCACAGGCGGCCGCACCCGCCCAGCGGCGTCCAAGATTGGGCACGATACTACACGCGCGAGCCGCCGTTGTATACCCCTTGCGTCGCCAGCAAACTCGGAGCTTGCTTCGGCCGACCTTCTCGCGCCGCGATTTCACCTGTCAAGTTGGCGGTGCGGCGTGTCTAAGGCGTTGGCACGCACTCCGAAAATGGGCGACGTCCCGAGCCGTCACCATGAACCGATCGTGGGGCTCCGAGGATTTGCTCGTACTGCGCTGATAGCTGATGTAGGCTGCGACGACGGAGCTACGCCGCCTCGCTGGCCGGCATTCGGGCGCCCTGCGCTGCGCTGCGCAACAGATCGTCGATCGCGTCCTCGTCCAGCGGGTGCGCGAAGTAGTATCCCTGCCCGAAGTCGCAGCGCAGCGAGCGCAGCCGCATGAGCTGCTCGGCCCGCTCGATGCCCTCGGCCACGACTTCCATGTGAAGTGCGCGCGCCATGTCGACGATCGCCTGCGCCAGTTCCGTCTCCTTTTCCTGTGCGCCGACGCCATCCACGAACGACTTGTCGATCTTCAGCACGTCGATCGGGAAGCGGGCAAGGTAGCTCAGGGAGGAGTACCCCGTGCCGAAGTCGTCCACCGCGAGGCGCACGCCCAACGCCTTCAGGTCCTGGAGGCGCGCGATGGCCGCCTCCGTATCCTGCATCATGACGCTCTCGGTGATCTCCAGGACGAGCGTTCGCGCCGGCAAGCCGGTGTCGCGCAACGCCTGCCGGACGGTCTGCGTGAGCCCCTCGCCGTCGATCTGCCTCGCCGAGATGTTCACCGCCATGGTCAGGAGAGGCTCCTCGGGGTACGACTGCTGCCAGCGGCGCGCCTGCGCGCACGCCTGCAGCAGCACCCAACGCCCGAGCGGCACGATCAGCCCCGTGTCCTCGGCGAGCGCGATGAACTCGTCGGGCGGCAACAGGCCGCGCGACGGGTGCTGCCAGCGGACGAGCGCCTCGAAGCCGGCGATGCGGCCCGTGGCGAGTTCCACCAGCGGCTGGTAGCGCACGACGAACTCGTCGCGATCGACGGCGCGTTGCAGGTCGCCGGCCAGCGTTAGGCGGTCCAGCGCCGAGGCCTGCATTCCGGGCTCGTAGGCCTGGCAGCGCCCCTTGCCGCCGGCCTTGGCGGCGTACATCGCGATGTCGGCGCGGCGCAGCAGTTCGTCTCCGCGCATCCGGCTGCCCTGACTTAACGCGACGCCGATGCTGGCGCGTACGAGGACCTCCCTCCCGTCGAGATCGAACGGCGCGCGCAGTGCGGCGACGATCCGGTCACCCGCTTCCATCGCTTCTTCCGCGCCGGCGCAATCGTCCAGCAGGATCGCGAACTCGTCGCCGCCGAAACGCGCCGCCGTGTCGCCGAGCCGCAGGTTTCCTTCGAGCCGCTCGGCGACGGCGACCAGCAGCCGGTCGCCGGCGGGATGTCCGAGTGCGTCGTTGACGGACTTGAAGTCGTCCAGGTCGAGGAACAGAACGGCCGCCGCCCGCCCGTGGCGAGTCGAGCGCGCCAGCTCGTGATCGAGCCGGTCCATGAAGCGCGCCCGGTTCGCGAGCCCCGTCAGCGGGTCGTGGAACGCCTGGTGGCGAAGCTGCTCCTCCAGGTCGTGACGCTCTGTCACGTCGCGGATGTTCAGCACGAAGCCGCCGACGTGCTCGTCAGCCAGGCGGTTGCTCGCCATTACCTCCGCGTGACGCCAGGAACCGTCGCCGTGCCGCAGGCGGGCCTCCACCGCCGCGGGAGGGCCATCGTTGTTCGCCGCATCGGCGAAGAACATCCGCACCCGATCGGTGTCGTCCGGGTGCACGAACTCGCTCGCCATCATGCCCACGAGGACGGCAGGGTCCAGCCCGAGGACGCGTGCCGAGGCCGGGCTCTGGTACACCACGGCCCCGGCGGCGTTGATGACGGTGATCATGTCGGAGGAGTTCTGCACGAGGGACCGGAACCGCGCCTCGCTCGCGGAGAGCGACGTCTTCTCGGCTTCGGCAGCTTCATCGAGGTGGCGCTGGTACGCGCGGAGCACGGTCCAGAAGCCGGCCATCAACACTGCGCCGAGGAGACTCGCGATGATGGTGCTGTTCAGGATGCGCTGGTCCGTGCGGTCGAGGTCACGCACGACCTGCGCCAGCTCGTTCTCGTGCTCAGTGGTCGCGACGTCGACGCGCTCCTGGATGCTGGAGAAGAGCGGATCGACCTCGCCCGAGTCGATCTCTTCCACGAGCGCCGCATCGCCGGCGTCGACGGCGGCGAACATGCGCGCGGTGGCGTCCAGGTACACATGGTGATCCGCGAGCAGCGCCGCCGCGAGTTGCTCGTCGGCGGCATCGGAGTCGTGTATGAGCCGCTGGAGGGCGGCCACGAGGGCGTCGCTCGCCGCCCCGTGTTGGGCGAGAATGTCAGGCCCCGGCTCCAGGCGATACTTGCGCTCGAGCGACTCCTCCTGCCCGACCGCGTAGTGCGCATCCTCGAAGGCGCCCTGCTCCACGCTCGCGTGCTCGACGCGGCTGGCAGCCCTGCGGGACGTCGAGGCCGACCAGATCGCGAATCCGCAGAGCGCCACGAGCACCAGGCCCAGGCCGATCGAGGCCGTCAATCCCATGACGTGCGTGCGCCGGGAACGCACGATTCGCACGGTGAGGAACGGACCGGGCCATGGCGGCGCGGCCTCCGGTGTGGTCATCGCTTGCGCCGCCCGCGCTGCTGCGCGGCGCCACAGAACGGTCGGTGCAAGCCCGCAGCGCGCCCGGTTGCCCTAATGTCGGTAGTCATCACGTGATTTGTCGGCCTCTTGCACCACCAGCGGGAGTCGGCGACCGGGCGAAGAATCACGACTGACGCCGTTCTGTGACCGGCATCCATGGCGTCCGGCCTGTACCCTTCGGCACTGCTCACGCCGGGAGGACCGCTACCATTCTGCGCTGGTGTGCGGCCACCCGACTCAAGGGGCAGCAACCTGGCGACGGGCGGTAGACCAGCCCTCGATCGCTGCGAGTGGTGGCGATCCTGATTGACCGAGTGGACGGGTGCATGCCGACGATAGCGAAGTTTGGAGGGGAGAATAGGGCATGCTCAGCGTTTCGCTTCACCGAACACCTCTGTTGGACCGATCGGCCTAATACGCCTAATAAGGCGTCTGCACCCCTCGAGATGTTAGCGATCAGCTACTCGTTTACAGCGTATCCACCGATACGTTCTATGTGGAGTTCTCAAAGCTAAGGCCTCGCGCAACGCGACGACAGCTCATCGGGGCCGGCGCCGTCTTCGCGGGCTGCGCGGCGACCCTCGCGCTCGGCGTCGCGATCCTGCCGCCAAGCTCCTTCGCTGCTGTCGCGTTTACCGATGTGGCGTCCACGATCGCCCCGTTCGTCGCTGGAGCGGCGTGTCTGTATGCGGCCGCGAGGGGAGTCGGCCGGAACCGACAGGCGTGGGCATGCCTCGCGGCGGCTTGTGTGGTGTACGCCGTCGGTGATGCCATATGGGCGTTCTACGAAGTTGTGCTCCGCAGTGAGACGCCCTTCCCCTCACTTGCGGACGCCGCGTATCTCGCCATGATCCCGCCGATGTTCCTCGGTTTGGCACTCCTCTCACCGACCGCGCGCGGGCTGGCATCGCTCCGCACCGCACTTGACGCCGTAACGATCGTTGGCGCTGCGACGGCCGGCGTGTGGCAGTTCGTCCTGCGTCCGACCTACCAGGCGAGCGACGTGTCCCTCCTCGCAAAGTCGGTTGGCGCGGCCTATCCGGCGGGAGACCTGGTGCTGTTCTTTGGGCTGTTCCTCGTGCTGTATCGAAGCCGAGGAGGCAGGGCGGGCGTCGTCCTCGCTGTGTTCAGCGCCGGCCTTGGCGTCTTTATGGCGTCGGACGTCGCCTTTGCCTACCTGACCCTGAACGACACGTATGCGACCGGCTCCATCGTCGACCTCGGGTGGCCGATCGGATTCCTCTTCATGGGCTACGCGGGCGTCGTGCAGGGACTCTGGGGCCCGGACGACATCCGCGACGAAGGAGAAACCGTGAGCGCGGGCTGGCGCCAATCCCTTCCGCTCGGCCTGCTCCTTGTGATCGTCGCCGTCCTGGTTGGCGCAGGCATCAGCGGGTCGTTCCCCGACGACCCGATCTTGGCTGCCTTGCTCCTTGCCGTGACCGCCTCCGTCCTCATCCGTCAAAGCATCGTGATGACGGAGAACAGTGCGCTCAACAAGGAACTCAGCTCGGTCGGGGAACAGCTCGAGAGACGCGTCGTGACACGGACGATCGAGCTGCAACGCGCCCTTGGCGAGCAGCATCTCGCCGCCGCGGCGCTGCGGCGCAGCGAAGAGCGGTTCCGGCGGCTCACCGAGGACAGCCCAATCGGGATCTATCAGATGGCGGCCGATCAGACAGGGCTCTACCTCAACCCGGCAGGCTTGGAGATCTTTGAAGCGCAGACCGGCGATGACGTCGTCAAGGCCGGGTACGAACGGTTCTTCAGTCCCGCCGATCTGCAGACCATCAGCCTGGAGCAGAGCAAGCGGGCCACCGGGATCGCGTCAAACTACGAGGTCGAGCTATCGGGGTTGCGAGGTACGCGGCGCACTGTGCTCATGTCGGGTGCGCCGCTGTTCGACGACGACGGACAGATGCAGAGCGTCGTCGGCACCATCACCGATATCAGCGAGCGCAAGAGGCTCGAAGAGGCGCTGCGCCACCAGGCCTTCCACGACCCCCTGACGCGGCTGGCGAATCGCGCCCGCTTCACGGATCGCCTGGAGCACGCCATGAGTCGAGCCACGAGAAGCGAGACCGGGTTCGCCGTGTTGTTCATGGATCTGGACGATTTCAAGTCGATCAACGATCGGTTTGGTCACTCGGTCGGTGACCTCACGCTTGTGGAGGTCGCGCGGCGGCTGGAATCGTGCCTCCGCCCCGGCGACACAGCGGCACGCTTTGGTGGGGACGAGTTCGCGATCTTGCTGGAAGACCTGGCAGCGGTGGAAGAAGCGAGTGACGTCGCTGCACGGATGCTGCGGGCGCTGTCCGTTCCGCTGGTCTGGGATCGAAAGGAGTTATCGCTTAACGCGAGCTTGGGCATCGCGTTTGGCCGGGAGCCGGTTGGAACCGAGGAGATCCTGCGAAACGCCGACGTGGCGATGTACGCAGCCAAGAGCCGCGGCAAGAGCTGCTTCGTGCTGTACGAAGCGGCGATGCACGTCTCCATGCTCGACCGTCTAGAGATCCTCGGTGACCTGCCGCGGGCGGTCGAGCGAGAAGAGTTTGTGGTGCACTACCAGCCGACGGTCGAGCTAGGATCGGGGCGGATGGTGGGGGTTGAGGCGCTGGTGCGCTGGAATCACCCGACGCGAGGGTTGCTGCCGCCGGCCGACTTCATCGCGCTCGCCGAGGAATCGGGCGCGATCATTGCCCTCGGTGAATGGGTCCTGCGGACCGCCTGCCTAGAGATGCAACGCTGGCACGTGCTGTATCCGGCAGAGCACCTGCTCAGCCTGAGCGTAAACGTCTCTGCCCTTCAAATACGGCGGCCGGAGTTTGTCGGAGAAGTGAAGGCGATCCTCGCCGAGTCCGGGCTCGTCCCAGGGAGCCTCGTGCTGGAGGTGACGGAAAGCCTGATGATGCGAGATGTGGAGTCGACGCTCGGTCAGCTGCGGGAGCTCAAATCGTTGGGCATCCGGTTGGCGATTGACGACTTCGGCACGGGATACTCTTCGCTGAGTTACTTGAGCCAGTTCCCATTCGACATCCTCAAGATCGACAAGTCGTTCGTCGATGGCGCCGGGGATGACAGCAGCGAGAAACAGCTGGTGCCCTCGATTATCGACCTCGGGAAGATGCTCAAGATGCAGATCATTGCCGAGGGCATCGAGCGGCCGGAGCAACTCGCACGACTGCGCTCGCTCGCCTGCGATCTCGGGCAAGGGTTCCTGTTCGCACGGCCACTCGTGCCCGAAGAGATCGACGAGATGCTAAAGTCGACATCCGGTCGATTGGACGCCGCATAGGTGGACTCCGCATGCGCTCGCGACGCACACTAAGAACTCTCTGTAGTGTGGGCTTGGCGCGTTTGCCGATCTTTGGCACCGCCCGCTACATGAGCTCGACGAACACGGCACGCAAGCTGCACGTACGTGAGTACATGGAGCGATACGCGCCGGGCTGCGGTCAAGAGGTCGCAACATGAACGTCCTCGTCGCTGGTGCAACCGGTTTCGTCGGCTCGCATCTAGTCCCGGAGTTGCTCGCGCGGCAGCATCGCGTCCGCTGTCTGACACGCGATCCAGCACGTTCCCGCGGCCGGCTACCGGAGCAGGTCGAAGTCGTTCGCGGCGACGTCCACGACTCCGCATCGCTCGCGGAAGCATTCGCCGATGTTGACGCCGCTTACTATCTGGTGCATTCGATGGAGGGGAGCGAATTTGACTTTGAGGAGCGCGACCGCGACGGTGCGCGCCAGTTCGCGCAAGCGGCCGAGAGTGCGCGCGTCAAACGCATCGTCTTTCTCGGCGGTCTTGGCGACGAGTCGTCGCAACTGAGCGCGCATCTGCGGAGCCGACAAGAAGTTGGCAACGTACTGCGATCGGGCACTACGCCAGTCACAGAAATGCGCGCTGGCCTGATCATCGGCCCCGGCTCCGCTTCGTACATCATGCTGCAGCAACTCGTCGAGCGGTTGCCGGTGATGATCACGCCGCGTTGGGTGGAGACGCGGACGCAGTCCATCGCGATCAGCGACGTCATTCGTTACCTGGCATCCGCGCTCGATGACACATCGGACGCCGACGCGATATACGAGATCGGCGGACCCGAGGTGATGACGTACCGGTCCATGATGATGCGGTACGCCCGTGCGCGGGGTCTCAAGCGGATCATGTTCCCCGTCCCGGTGCTGACGCCGCGCCTCTCGTCCTATTGGGTCGATGTGATCACCGACGTATCCGCGGCACTCGCTAGGCCGCTCATCGAAGGATTGCGCAGTGAGATGATCGTCCGCAGCGACGCTGCCACGCGCGAGTTCGGTCCGCCGGAAGTCGGCTTCGAGCAGGCGATAGGGGTCGCCGAACGCGAACGATCGGGCGGGCGTGAGTTACCCCTCGCGTGGCTCCGGCGGCTGCCGCGGCATCTGCTGTGCTTCGCGCACCGGCGCTTGCTGCCAGCGGTGCTCTCCGACGAACAGGTGCGCCGCTCATCCGCGGATCCCGCCGCGTTGTGGCGGAGTGCGATCGCGGTCGGCGGGCGGCAGGGTTATCCGATGCTCGATCCTCTGTGGCAGATCCGCGGCTGGTTCGACCGGCTCGTGGGCGGGCCTGGGATGAGTCGCTCAGGTCCACCGGCGGGGGAGGTGCACGTCGGCGACCACTTAGATTTCTGGGAAGTCATCGAGCTGGACCCCGGTCGCCGACTGCGCATGCGCGCCTTGATGAAGGTCCCAGGCGAGGCGGAGCTTGAGCTCGCGATGCATAGCGAAAACGGGAAGGCTGTCCTCGTGCAGACGGCGCGGTTCAGCCCCGGCGGCATCGCGGGAAGGCTGTACTGGTTCGTGCTGTATCCCCTGCACCTGATCATCTTCTCCGGGATGGCGTCGCGTATCGTCGAGCGAGCGGAAGCGCATCAACAACTTGGAGCCCGGCGATGATCGACGTCGTTATGCCGAACCCTACGCCGTCGCTCGGCGCTTACCTCCTGACCCGCGATGGGCTGCCAGCCGTCGGGGGTGATCGAGAGTTCGTCCTGAATTGGATGATTGCCGCTATCGGCCGGACTGATTTGGCATCTATAGGAGGGAAGGCGTGAACGACGCTCAGTCATCCAGACGATACAACCGGTTGCGCCTGTACAACCTCATCATGGGCGCCCTGCACCTGGTACAAGGACTGACGATCCTTGCCCTCAGCAACGACTTTGCCCTCGAAGGGCACGCCACATTCATGACGAACGCGCCCGGGGTTGAACCGCCCGTAATTCGTCGCCTCTTCGATCTGCCCATCGGCCCGGCTGTCGCGTCGTTCGCACTTCTTTCAGCGCTCGCCCATCTCGTCCTCGTGCTGCCCGGGGTTTTCCCGTGGTACCGCCGCAACTTGGAGCGGCGCCGCAACGACGCACGCTGGATCGAATACGCCGTCAGCTCGTCGATCATGATCGTGTTGATCGCCATGCTTACCGGCATCGGCGACATCGCCGCGCTGGTCGCGCTGTTCGGCGTCAACGCCTCGATGATCTTCTTCGGCCTGGTTCAGGAACATACCGAGCGTCCCGGCGAGGGCAGCCTGTTGCCGTTCTGGCTCGGATCTATCGCCGGCGCCGTCCCATGGGTCGCGATTGGAATCTACATCGTCAGCCCGGGATCAGCGGCGAATCCGCCCGCGTTCGTATACGGCATCTTCGTTTCGCTTTTCATCTTCTTCAATGTGTTCGCGCTCAACATGTGGCTGCAGTACCGACGCATTGGGCCGTGGCGCGACTACCTTTTCGGTGAATCCGTCTACATCCTGCTGAGTCTGACCGCGAAGTCGGTGCTCGCCTGGCAGGTGTTTTTCCCGACGCTCGCGAGCTAGCCGCATTCAATGCCGGATCGTTGCCGTTCCTCAACCGGAGCCACAGGCGCGAGGTCATGATTGCGCGGCAAACATGGGCGCAGGAAGCCGATCACCATGCGTCTTGGCTGACCAGGCAGGAAGGTCGGTGACTCCGCTTCGCTCCATCGACCGGCGTCCCTTGCCCGACTTTGCGCGCCGCACGCATTCGACGAGACATTATTCTGCGATGGTGTGCAGGCGGTATACGGTCTTCGACACCGTCCGCCCCACCACGTAGGTGGACGCGTATGCCCGCCGGCAGCCGCGACGGATTCCCGCACGGCGTGACGATCTGGTTCACGCGACCGTAACGATCTGCCGCTCGGGTGCCATCCACCATTTGGAGAACGATCGCAGGCGACGCAGGGAAACTGAGGGACGGGGGATGATGCGCCTGCCGCGTTTACGAGTATCTCCAGCACAAGGCCCAGCGCAAGCTGCCACCCGCGTCTTGGGCTCGGCCAGTTCGCGCACGCCTTGTCGCGAACGAATCTCCAGGCGCATCTCGGCGAACTGCAGGTTCAGCCACCCATGCATACCTTCGTGTGAGATGACGATCCTTTACCGACAGTACGGAGGGGATCTATGCAACCGTTGGATGCCTTGGAGGCGCTCGCTCGCCTTGCGGCCACTGACACGACCGAGCGGGTTGGCGCGCTCAGCGAGGCCACACGGATTGTTGGTGCTGTCGTCGAGTCAAGTGATGTACGCGTATTCGTCGGTGACGGTATCAATTTCGAGGCATATCCGCGGCGGGAAGCCGAGGACTTCTTCCAACTATCGCCAAATGGCCTGATCTCGCTCAGCCAGGCGTTGAGAAGCCTCCGTGGCGCGGCAGTTCACGTGGTCAGTCGGGATGGACTGCCAGCGGACATCGCTCCGGCTGACGGTCAGGGGTCCGGGGACTATATAGCCATTGCCCTCTGGATCGGGGACTCGTACGGCGGCACGCTCGTTGCTCGGGGCCCGTGGGAGACGCACTCAGCTGCTCCTGCCGGGCGATTCCTAGAAGCGGCCCGTCCCGTCCTGTCTGCCGTGTTGGAGCACGTGGTGGACGCCGACCGCGTCGCACGCCTGGAGGGCCAGATGAATGCCCTGGCCAACGTCGCCCGCGTCTTCAACCAGACCGGCAGCCTGCGTGAAGCTCTTGGCGACCTCGTGAGAGCGATCAACGGTGCAACGGGTTTGCTCAGCAGCATCGACGTTCTCGATGCCCGCGGTCGCATCGCCGTGCGCAGCACTGCTGCCAGCCGATTCACCGGAACGCCGCTACACCAAGCATGGTTGGACATGATCCGGGCGCCCGACCCCATCAGGAAGATGATCCTCAAAGACCACCAGCCGGTGTTCCTGCCGGACCTCCAAAGCGATCCGCGCATCGCCGAGGAAGCTCGGCTGTTCTACCGACGTGCGTCGCTCGTGTCGGCTGCCACGTTCCCGCTGCTCTTCCAGGATGAGGTGGTGGGATTGCTAAGAGTAGCCAGCCTCAAGCCGGCCTCATTCGCTTCGCCCGTTGCCGATCTCCTTCAGAACCTGGCGCTTCAGTCCGCCGTCGTCGTGAAGGGCATCCGGTTGTGGGAGCAGCTGCAGCGATCCCGTAAGCAAGCGGAGCGGTACGCGGCGAAACTCAGCACGAGGAATCAGCAACTCCTCGCGGAGGTCTCGGAGCGCGAGCGCGCAGAAGCAGCTCTGCGCGCGGTCGTATCGAACACTCCTGTCGTCCTGTTCTCCACCGACACCGAGGGGACATTCACGCTCTCCGAAGGAAGGGGCCTTGAGCTTCTTGGTCTGCACCCGGGCGAGGTCGTCGGCCAGTCACTATACGAGCTCTACAGCCCCTTCCCCACGATCACCGACAGCGTCCGGCGAGTGCTGACCAAGGGGGAGACCCTCACCGTCACCTCCGAGGTCGGAGAGCTGTTCTGGGAGATCTATTACTCCCCCATCCTCGGCCAGCGCGGCCGGGTCGAAGGGTTGGTCGGCGTCGCCACCGACGTGACCTTGCGGGCGCGGGCCCTCGAACGGGAGACGCAGCACGCCCGGCGCGATGCGCTGACCGGCGTCCTCAACCACGGCGCCATCACCGCGTACCTGGCGGAGCAGATGGGGCGTGCCGGCCCCGAACACGTGGCAGTGGCAATGGTCGACGTCGACGGAATGAAAGCGGTCAATGATACGTACGGGCATCTCTCCGGCGACGCCGCGCTGCGCGCTGTCACCGTCGCGCTGGCGGGCGACGGCGCGGTCGTCGGCCGCTACGGGGGAGATGAGTTCATGGTGGTGCTGGCGGGGGCCGACCGCGACAGCGCCGAAGCGTACTGCGGTCGCGCCGCGTCCGATATACGCGAGTGCACGGTAACGGACGAAGCGACCGGCAACATCATCCGTGTGCCGGCGAGCATCGGGATGGCGGTCTATCCGGACGAGGCTGCCACGCTCGCCGAGTTGGTCGCGGTGGCGGACCGCGCCATGTATGCGGCGAAGACGAAGGGCGCTCTTGGGCGCGGCGGCCGGCGCCGCGAGGACCGCGTCTCCGACCTGATCGCGGACCTAGTCCCGCTTCTGACGTCCCCCGGAGACCTCGATGAGAAGCTCAAGCTCGTGGGGGCGCGCCTGTCGACCGCAACAGGCTATGACGTCGTCGAGTGCGTGGTCCTTCGCTCGCACGGCCAGCCGGCCGAGGGCGGGGTGGTCGAGGGCGTGAGCGATGCCGCAGCGGAGGGTTGGCGTGCCGAACAACAATTGTACGCCGACATGCGGCAGCGCCCGATCAACATCATCCTGGCCCGGACCAGGCGTCCGGTCATCGTCGAAGATCTCTCCTGCGACGACCGGATAACGCCCGCCGAACGGGCGCTGGCAGCGCAGGCCGGGCTGCAATCCGGAGTCATTGCGCCGATGCTGTGGAACGATGAACTCGCCGGCTCCGTCGCGGTGCTCAGCAAGCGCAAGGCCGCGTTCGATGCTCGCGACGCGGAGCTCCTGGCCGCGGTCGCAACGCAGGTGGCGGCCATCGTGCGGATGACGAGTCTCGTCGACGGGTTGCAGAGCGCAACGGAGCGCCTGTCTGACGCTCAGGCCCACACGGTCCTGATGCTGGCCGCCGCTGCCGAGGCTCACGATCACACCACCGGGCTCCACCTGGAGAGCGTTCGCGAATTTACGGAAGCGATCGCGCGCGAAATGGGCTACGGGGAGGAGGCCGTGCGGGACCTCGGCCTGGCCGCGACGCTGCACGACATCGGCAAGATCAGGGTGCCCGACAACATCCTTGCGAGCCCGCAGCGCTTCGATGTTGACGACTGGGAAGTCGCCCGCATCTGGGATGTCCTGAAGCAGCACAGCGTCTGGGGTGCCGAGTTCCTCGGGCCGCGGCCTGAGTTCGCGCTTGCCGCGAAGGTCGCCCGATGGCACCACGAGCGCTGGGATGGGAAGGGCTACCCCGACGGCATCGCCGGCGAGCAGATCCCCGAAGAGGTGACGATCGTCACGGTGGCGGACGCGTTTGACGCGATCGTGCAAGAGCGGCCATATCGCGCGGCGCGCCCCGTGGAGGAGGCGCTGGCCGAGATCGTCCGGTGTCGCGGCGCCCAGTTCAATCCAGCTGTCGTCGACGCACTTGTAGGCTTGCACGAGCGTGGCGCGCTCCCGGGCCAGGCCGATGATCCTCGGATGGCGGCCTAGCCAGGGCGAAGCTGATCGCGCACCACTTGGTCATCGTGCGTCGTCGAGGGGCCCCTCGGAATCTCACGGCTAGCACGCCCCCTCCATGGTCATGGTGGGCCGTGAGGCAAGCGGTCCGGCGCTAGCTTGGTTGCTGAAGGAGAAGGTCGGCAAACACAAACCCGTCGCGCTCGACGACCTCGCCGGCCGTCACCGAGATCGGCGAGCGGAACATCGGGCCTGCTGAGACGAACGTGTGGAATTCACCGCGCTCGCCGCACGGATCAGCGGAGGCCGGCAGATCGTTCAGGAATTGTTCGTCCCAGGCCCGCCCCGCAAAGGCAGCCGAGATCTGGCGAGGATCGACGCAGGTCACGCTCGCCCGTACACCCGCGGCGAGCATCGTGTGAGCAAGCAGAGGGGTGGGCTCTTGCCACAGGGGGAATAGTGGCTGTAGCCCGGTACCAGCGAGGTTCTGCTCGCGGTAAGCGCGGATGTCCTCAAGGAACAGATCGCCGAACGCCATGGCCCGAACGCCTTCCGCAACTGCGCGCCGAACCATCTCCCGCATCCGCGCCTCGTACTCTTCGTTGGTGCACGGGTTCGGAATCGGCAGCGACCAGAGCGGGAGCCTCGCCGCGTCGGCCTGCGCCTGCAGCAGTTCGCGCCGGACGGCGTGCATGGCCACGCGGTCGTAGGCTTCGTTCACCGTGGTGAGGAGACCCACGACCTCGACGTCTTGCCTCTGCCTGAGGACGTGTAGCGACCAGGCGCTGTCCTTACCACTGCTCCAGGACAAGAGTGTGCGCAGAGGGCTTGGTGACGGCATCAGCCCATGCTAGCCGATTCGATTAGCCGGCGGAGCGCACCATCTTATCCTGGCGACACTATGAGGACGTCGTGCCCGATTGCCCGTCACCGTTGCTGTTCGCGCCGGGATCGCCGACCATTCGCTATGTCGAATGACTTCTCAGTTCCGCGCGCAAAGGGAGATACGCCATGGCCGTCGTCAGTCGCGAGGTCCATCTCGTCGCTCGACCCACCGGGATGCCGACGGAAGAGGAGTTCGCCATCGGAGAAGGCGCCGAACGGGATCGACGTCTACTTCGACAACGTGGGCGGCGACCACCTCAACGCGGCGCTGCCCCGCATGAACCTACTGGGGCGCATTCCCGTGTGCGGGATGATTTCCGCATACAACACTGCCGGCAGCATCTCGTCGCCCGTGACGACGCTCTCGAACATTATCTACAAGCGGGTGACGCTCCGCGGCTTTGTTGCGACGGACTTCATGGACCTGCGCGAGCAGTTCGTCTCGGATATGAGCGGCTGGCTGAAAGACGGGCGCGTCAAGTATCAGGAGACGATCTACGACGGGATCGAGAACGCACCGAAGGCGCTCATCGGGATGCTGAACGGCGCCAACACAGGCAAGATGCTCGTCCGGCTTTCCCGGTGAAGGCTGCCGCCACCATGAGCGGATGGTGTGAACTGGCGGAGCTAATCTCCTCCGCGCGAGATGTCGTCTGTGACCAGCCGGCTCGCGCGGTCATAGCGAACGTAGTTCCACACCCAGTTGAGCAGCACCAGCGCCCGGTTGCGCAGCCCGATGATCGCGAGCAGGTGCACCACCAGCCACAAGACCCACGCAAAGAAGCCGCTGAACTGCAGCCCGAAGATGTGCGCCACCGCCATGCGGCGCCCGATCGTCGCCATCGTGCCGCGGTCGCGATAGCGAAAGCGTAGCGGCGGCTCGCCGCGCACCGCGCGCAGGATGTTGCGGGTCGCGAGATCTCCCTGCTGCAGTGCGACCTGCGCGAGCATCGGATACGGGCGATGGTCTGGCCCTTGGAGAACCGTGATATCGCCGATGGCGTACGCCTCGGGACGGCCGCGCAGCTGCAACGCGTCGCTTACCGGGATGCGGGTACCGGGCGCCAGGTCGATGCCCATCGCAGCGGCCAGCGGCGCACCCCGGGTACCCGTGACCCAGACGACGTTCGACGACCCAATCGTCTCGCCGCCGGCTAGCGTCACCGTGTCCTCTGAGACATCGGTCACCAGCGCGCCCAGACGCACGTCGACGCCGAGCGCGCGAAGCTGCTCGTGCGCCTTTCGTTGCAATCCCGCCGGCATCGCTGGCAGCAGGCGGTCCGTCGCCTCGATCAAGATGACGCGCGCGCCCGCCACGTCCAGGACGGGATAGTCGCGGCGCAGCACGTGTCGCTTCAGCTCGGCCAGCGCGCCGGCCAGCTCGACCCCTGTCGGCCCGCCGCCGACGACGACCATCGTCATCAGCCGCTCGCGCGCAGTACCGTCTCGCTCGACCGTTGCCCGCTCGAAGTTTCGCAGGATACGACTGCGGATGGCGTTCGCTTGAGACAGGTCCTTCAACCCGATGGCGTTTCGCTCCACCGAAGCCATGCCGAAGTAGTTGGTCACGGTCCCTGCGGAGATAACGAGGTAGTCGTATGACACGCCACACGCGTCCGTGATGACGCGGCGGGCGTCGAGGTCGACGCCTGTCACCTCGGCGAGCAGGAAGCGCACGTTGCGTGCGCCGCGCAGGATCGCCCGTACCGGCTGCGCAATGTCATCTGCTGCCAGGCCGGCCGTGGCGACTTCGTACAGCAACGGCATGAACGTGTGGTGGTTGTGCCGGTCGATGACGAGCACGTCGACGAGGGCGTTGCGGAGCCTTTGCGCCACACGCAGACCGCCGAACCCGGCGCCGATGACGACGACTCGCGGCCGTTGCGCCTCACTCAACTCGCTCAATAGGTCCATCGCTTCTTGTTCGGGCGTCGCCAACAGGTCACGACGCTGACACGTCCCCTGGGCCGTCGCGCTCAGATCGTTGAAGATGCCCTACGGCGCACGCCCTCGCCGAGTGCTCCGTAAAGTGGATGTGTGGACACGACCACACGATGCGCCCGCCCCGACTGATAACGCCCCTGTAGGCGGGACCGCTGACAACGGCGTCCGGTTTGGCCGGCTCATCATTCGGGTTGAGGGCTGAATCCACAGGGCCGCTCCAAGTCGTTGCTGCGCTCTCATCTTACCCGCGTGCGGCCAGGCACTCCGCCGCGCGTACCACCGGCGGTGAGCCTGTCGTATCGCTGAGGTTGTGTAAAATCGAACAAGTGAGGTGGCGAAGGTGAACGAACAGAAGCACAACAAGCTCTCCCCTGAGGAGAGATATGTCATCGAGTCCAAGGGGACGGAGCGTCCGTTCTCCGGAAAGTATGACAACCTCTTTGAGGCCGGGACCTACACGTGCCGTCGCTGCAATGCTGAACTCTACCGCGCCGATGACAAGTTCGACGCGCACTGCGGCTGGCCCGCGTTTGATCAGGAGGTCCCCGGGGCGGTGAAGCGTCTCCCTGACCCGGACGGTCAACGGACAGAGATCGAATGCGCGACGTGCGGAGCACATCTGGGACATGTATTCCTGGGTGAACGACTGACGGAGAGAAATACCCGACACTGCGTGAACTCCATCTCGATGAAGTTCGTGCCGGCCACCTGATTTCGGCCGGGCTTGTTGCTGTGAGAGGGGCGACGGTTATGGATGTCTTCGATGCCGTCCGAACAGTCCTCGCCGTGAGGCGCTACGACGATCGACCTGTGCCCGATGCCGTCGTACACCGAATTGTCGAAGCGGGTCGCCTCACGGCGAGTTCGATGAATCGGCAGCCCTGGCACTTCGTCGTTGTGCAGGATCGAGAAAACCTCCGCAAGTTGGGAGCTGCGACACCCACAGGCCCCTATGTGACCGATGCGCCGCTGGCAATCGTCGTTGCCGTGGAGAAGGCGAGCGCCTTCGCCGTCTCAGACGCGAGCCGGGCGGTTCAGTCTATGATTCTGACGGCGTGGGCCGACGGAGTCGGTTCGAACTGGGCCGGCTTTGGCGGCTTGGGTGAGGTCCAGACCATGGTGGGCATTCCGGCCGAACTCGATGTGCTGGCTGTTCTTCCGTTCGGTTACCCCGTCGATCCAATCGGGCGCGGTAAGAAACAACGCAAACCGCTTGGAGAGATAGCCCACCGCGAACGATACGGCCGACCCTTCGACTAAGGCCCACCCGCAGAGACGCTCATATTGGGAGCGGTTGTAAGTCCCCAGGAAGATAGAGTGGATGGGCGGGATGCCCCGCTTTCGTCATTTGCAGTGCGACGGGCTTGACGCCCTGATCGCGGAGCCATTCGATCATTCTTGCGCCGGCGTGCTCGAATGCCCCGTGATTCCCCCAGGCGCACACGACTTCTCCCGTCGAGCACGCGCGTTGAACGTACAGCAGGTTGTCGGGCCCGCGAGGATCGACACCGGCCGCGGAGCACTCGCTGATCTCGCGTGGACTTGTGGAGCGAACCGCGAAGAGATTCACCACACAGAGCGTCCCGTGTCCCCAACGCCGCGCGTACGCCATGCAGCGGCGGACCGTGGGATCATCGTTGGCGGCGTCCGCCGTCGACGGATTGAGCATGATGAAGGTAACCGGTGGTCCATCAACCGAAGGGAACCGGCGCGTGAGGAGATAGCGAAATCGCCCACAGTCCGACATCACGGCGCCCGCCACGGCGAGTTCAGAGATCATTGGCGGCCGCGTCCCGCAACGATCACCACTTGGTCGTGCTGTGGGGCGAATCGAACTGGGTAGTCACCAACTCAGGCTCGGGCAATCAGCAGGGAAGGCTGGTGAACAGCTTCGCCTGGATCAGCATGTCGATCGAGTTGATGTTACCGTCCTTATTAACGTCAAAGTCCTTGATGTACTTGCCGCCCAAGCGGTCGCCGAAGTGCGACGCCACCGCCAGCATGTCGAGCGAGTTCACCTTCATGTCGTCGTTGACGGATGCCGCCTCCCTGCCGTCCGAGCACACATCGCCGTCCGTGTCGAGGACGAGCGGATTCGAGTTGTAACCTTTGTACTCAACGCCATCGAGCAGCCAATCGCCGTCTGTGTGAGGCAGGGCCGGATTGGTGCCGATGATTGCCTCGAACGCGTCGGTCAAGCCGTCGTGGTCGGTGTCGCCGAGCGGCGCAGCGGGCGGTTTCGATGAGGCGTCGACGGGGTCAGTCCCCAGCGCGCACTCGGCGCCGTCGAGCACCATGTCGTCGTCGGTGTCGTTCAGCAGCGGGTCCGTCGGGCCGGTTGCAGCGGTGCATTGCGCGTGCGCGCTGCCCCCGGGCCCGACCTGCGCCTCAAGCTCGTTCGACAGGCCGTCGTTGTCGATGTCCGGGTCGCAGGCATCGCCCATGTTGTCGGAGTTGACGACGGTGATGTCGTCGAACAGCTTCCCGAAGACGTGCAGGTCGATGAAGTTTCCGTCGGTGTTCGTCTGAGCGGGGTTGGCGATGCTGGGGCAGTTATCGGCGGCGTCGGTCACGCCGTCGCCATCGGTGTCGGGTCCAGCAGTTGGCGTGTTGGTCGGGGTGCTCGTCTCCGTGCTCGTGGGTGTCGCTGTCGGCAGCACCGGCGTGCTCGTCGGTGTGCTCGTCGGTGTGCTCGTCGAAGTTGGTACCGGCGTCGCCGTCGAAGTAGCGGTGGCGGTTGGCGTGTTGGTCGGGGTGCTCGTCTCCGTGCTCGTGGCCGTCGCCGTCGGAGGCACCGGCGTGCTCGTCGGTGTGCTCGTCGAAGTTGGTACCGGCGTCGCCGTCGAAGTAGCGGTGGCGGTTGGCGTCGGCGTGCTCGGCGACGTAGCGGTCGACGTCGGCGTCGGGGTCGGAGGCGTCCCGGTGCAAAGCGCGTCGGTGATGCCGACGCTGCGCCACGCGTCGATTACGGAAGGCAGCTGTTCGACGGAGGCCGCCGCCTCAGTGGCGGCGCGTGCCTGGCACATCGTCGCGTTCTCCGGCAACCCGCCGAAGGCCAGGAAGAAGACCTGCTCCGCCGCAGCCAGACCAATCACTGTAACGGTCACAACTCCATCGCCGGCGCAGTGAGCGTGACCGAGCGCGCAACCGGCGTTCTGGCCGCCGTTCACCAGCAGGTAATAGGCGTGGTTCGGGATGCCACTGTTGGTGTGAACGCCCCCGTTGTCAACGCCGCCGATCTGGCGTTCGCTGTAATGATCCGGATCGCCATCTTCGGCGGGGGTCGCCATGTTGCGAAAGCCCGGCGCCGCGTCGGCCACGAGCATGATGTCTTCGCCCACAAGCCAGTCCGGCACCGCAGCGGGGTCACGCCCGTGCGCATCTGCGTAGAATTCCACGTCCGCGCCAATGATGTCCGAGAACGATTCGTTGAGCGCGCCCGATTCATCCGCATAGATCAGTGCGGACGTGCAGTCGGTCACCGCGTGCGTCAGTTCGTGCGCGACGACCCCGAGTTCGCCGCTGAACTCACGCGTCTCGATGCCGTCGCCGTCGCCATAGATCATGTAGTCCCCGCTCCAGAAGGCGTTATCGTAGTCCTTCTTGTAATGGCCAACGGAGCGCATCGCCGGGAGACCTGTGCAGGCCAGCCAGTCGAAGCCGTGCTGATCGGCGTAGTAGTCGTCGGTGACGGCGGCGTAATACTGGGCATCGATGAGCGCTGGCTGGCCGGGCGATTGGCGATCGGCTGTCAGCAGATCCCACGCGTCATCATTGTCGGTTACGAAGTACAGGAGCGCCTGCCTGTTGTTCGCGTCGTAGGTCACCTGGCGCCCGTCCAAGGAGGTGAGGTCGTAGTGCGGGCCGGCCGCACCGTGGCCGGCGACGGGATCAAACGTCGTCAAGCCGCTGAGATCCTTCGTATCACCCTTGACGCCTGTACCGCTGCCGTCAGCGATCGCGTCGTATTCACGGATCACGGCGCCGTCTGAGGCATCGATCCAGTGCACTCGTCGCGCGTCAAAGCCGCGGCTCTCGATACGGTAGAAGAGACGGCCCGATGCCGGATCGATCATCAGCTCGGCATGACGAGACGCAAACGCGCCACCGCGCATCGCAGCGATCTGGAGGGCATCGACCTGTGTGATGCCGGGCGACGGCGATGAGAGGCCGGGGTAATGCGCGCCAATCACGAGTGAGACGTCCCCGGCCGCGGTGCGATACACACTCAGCTGCCCGCCAAGCACGCGCGCGGCGCCGGCGTACTGCTGGTAGCGCTGCAACATGAGCGAGCCGACTCGGACTTCACGGTCGGACCGGACGTCGGAAGGAAGCGCGAACGCGCGTGCCGCCGCGCCATTCAGTGCGAAGAAGCCGGGAGGCTGCGTGGCCGCCGAGCGCCCGTCCTGGAGCCGCGCGGAGACGACGATCGCGCACACAACGATGGCGGGTGCCAGATACCAGGCGCGCATGAGATAGTCACTTCCGGCGGGGCCTCGTCAGCAGGGTGGCCAACGAAGAGTATAACGCGGCGGGGGCGCCGCGAATTGCGAAAGTAGCGCACGAGCCTGATTCAGATGTCCAGGCGCCCGTTCCGGGAGATCCGGATGGCGGGTGGTTACGGCGCGCGGAAGATCCGTGTCGCGAGCCTCCATCCCGGATTCCCTCGACCGAGCACGATGACTTCATCGTTCGGCTACGATGACCGGGACGTGTATCGTGCGCTGACGCCTGTGGCGCCAGCTCGACAGACCCTCCAAGATCGTGGCATCGCCCGGAATCGAAATGGAGGTGACGCTTGTCTCAGTCGCTGCTGTAGTCGCCTCCAGCGTGGCTGCGGTCCGATTTGACGCTGTGTCCAACGCCCGTTTCAGCCTCGCCCGCCGGTCCGGCCTCCACCGTGCCATCCATGAGCTTGCGATTCCGCTCAAGAACCGTTGCGACCTGAGCTTTCCCGTCCTCGTCGGACGTCGTGCTAATCGGACCGGACGGTTCGCGCGACTCGATATCTCCACCACGCGGTTCTGTCGTAATCCCGTTTGTGGCGGCGGGCCGGGTGTCCCCGGCGCTGGCCGCCGCATACACGCGCTGGACCTCTTCCGTCAGGTCCGTGGCTGAGTCGTACGTGCGGTCCGGAAGATGCTCGAGAACGAGAATCACATTCCCGTTGCCGCCATTGTCCGTTGCGGCGCCCATGAGCTGACCGCGCGACGTTGGGAAGTCGACCCCGTGAACAGCGTGCAGGATGTCTTTAAGATCCACATTCGCTGGCATTCCATCTCCTCCTCGGGCGCACCGCCCAGCCCTGCTCCGAGCCGGCGTGTTCCTGCGCACTGAATCACGTGGGGCGGCGCCGCTTCAATTACCGCACGAAAGGCCAGACGAACGCATCGCCACACCGCCCGGTTCGCTTGCAAAGTGCGACTACATTTTGTGCGGGTGCTCGCTGATGATAAACCCGTCGCGCGCGGGGGAGATTTCTCACCACCGGCCGGCCCTCTACTGTTCGTGGCGCACCTGCCCGCCTTCATCTTCCCACGTGGAGACGTCCTCAGCCACAGTCGCACTCGCCACTTCGGCGGGTTGGCCCGGAGCTTCCCGAGTTGCGCTTGCCGGCGGGCGCAGCACGACCACAGGGATCTCGCGATTCGTCGCGCCTTGGTAGCGGCGATAGATAGGCAACCGCGTGGTGACGGCCGCCCACAGGCGGTCGCGCTCGGCGCCGACAGCCGCTTCCGCGTGTAGCTCTTTGTGCTGTCCGCCCACCTGGACCAGCGCGTCCGGCTGGGCCTTCAGGTTGCGCCACCAGTTCGGATCAGTGTCTTCCCCACCGTTGGAAGCGATGATGACGAGGTTGTCGCCGTCCTCCAGATACGTCAGCGGTGTCGTGTAGCGCTTGCCGCTCTTCCGTCCGGTGGTGGTCAGCAGCAGCACCCTCGCCCCAAAGAGATTGCCCCCGATTAGGCCGTTGGTCATGCGATACCAGAACTCGTGTACTCCTGCGATGAACCTCATGCCCTGCCGTCTGTTGAAAAGCATCCAGAGACCTCCTGTCTCCGCTTGGGGCGGCGCACCCTCACTTCCATCATACGCCCGTCAAGATCGAGGGGACGATCCGTCGATGCGCTCTGGCTTCGCACAACTGTTTCGCCGCGGAGTTCGGACCCATAGCCGCGGGCGCCACCCGTTCGACGGGCGCGCGCCATGTTCAGGCGTTCGACCGCACACTAAGAGATGATCGTGCTAGTACCGGCCGAAGGCGACCTGACGCGCGTCAAGAAGACGATAAAGAACATCGTTGGCCTCGGCGCACGAGCCCGACGACGATCGTGGTGCCGTAGGGAGACTCCCCTAGGGCAATCCCTCATGCCGAATTGACCTCACACCCGCTACGGTTTCCAGAAAGAACGAATGCGCCGGCCGCACAATCGGCGACGCGAGCCTGCACGAGAGCGCCGGGGCCGCACTTATGAGAATCGGAGGAGGCTAACATGCAGACGAGAACGAGACCGCCGGACGAGCCCGACGCCACTGGGGACGGCGGGATCATCGAGAGAGAAGTCGAGACCGTCCGGACTCGGCAGCATGTTGCGGGAGCGGCTGTCGACGCCATACCGGCGCCAGAGGCGGTCGTGAGCGAGCGGAGCGTAGGCTACTTCGAGACGCTTCCGGAACGACTCAGCGCCGTCGGGCTCGTGATGCGGACAGCGATCGAAGCGTTGCTGGGCATCCGCTTCCTGCTCCACGCCTCAGGCGCCAACACGAGCAGTGCTTTTGTCGGGTTCGTCGACGACGTGTCGTGGCCGTTCGCGGGTCCATTCGCGAACGTCTTCAGCAACCGTTCGTTGGGCCCTGGGGACATCGAGGTCTCCACGCTCGTGGCGATGGGCGTCTATTTCTTGATCTTCACGCTCCTTGGCATGCTGGTCAGCGCCCTGGCGCCGCGGCTGAGCGGGGTTACCGCTCGGCGCGGCGTGACGGCACTTTGGTCATCAACGCCGTTGTCGGCGACGACTCCGCCACCCGCTGATGACGAGCGCCACGGGCGCCCACGCTCGGTGGCTGCTACGGGTGACACGCGCAGGCACCGCCGCCTCCTACGCCGGACACGTGCTCGAGAGTCGTAGTTCCACAAGGCGGTCCACGGGGCGCATGCTCCATTCCGCATCCGTACGCGTAGATGATGCTCATCACCTCAGCGCACTTGAGGACGAGTTCCGCGGCGTTTCTGACCCATGAGCCCGTGAGAGAGCCGTGCGCGTAAACTACGCCGCAATGATCGACCGCGAGCGATTCGGAACGTGTTTTCGCTGGCCCAGGCTATGAGTGGCTCCCCTCGTATGCGGCGACTCCGACCGCCACCGCGATCGCGAGGAGGCCCGCGTAGGCACCATCAGCGATCACGCCGCCCATCCCCCGCAACGCCCGCCTGCGTAAGGGTCCGCGTTCGGCCTGGTCCATACCGAGCAGGATACCAATCCGCCCCATCGTGCGTGGCCTTTCCCTACGACCGAATCATCACATCGTCGATGATGCGTTGCTTCACGGACGGCGCGTTGTCGATCGTGGTGTGCGTCACCGGCTTCATGGCGCCGCCCCTGTCGCCGTTCTCTGGGCCCGATTCGCCGCTCGCATCCCACAGCTCGACATTCGGGGCGCCCGTGTAGGGCACGCCGCTGAGGGTATCGCTGTTGGTCTCGAAGATGCTGAAGACGTGCGCCTGCTTCGGCTTCGACTGCAGGTCGCCCAGGTAGACGAACTCGCTTCGATCCAACTCCACAATTTCGATGAATCGGCTCGCGTAACGGTCTTCGAGGTGGGCGGCGATGACATCGACCGTGACCCCGCCGTGGCTGTGTCCGACGAGGACCGCCCGGATGCAGGGATACCTGTCGAAGTAGACGCGCACGGCGTTCGTCATCCACGCTTCCATCGCCGCGTTGGGCTGGATAGCGCCGGACATCGCGGGCCCGGCGATCACCGCGATCGTATCGGCCCCCCGGTCCTTGTACGACTTCTGCAGTCCGTCGATGATGCTGCGGACGCCCACGGCCTGAGCCTTGTCCGTGAGGTCCTTGATGCCGCCGCCGCCGCCGACCAGCAACACCGGATGGGCGTTCCCCTCGCACGAGACGTTCGACGGCTCGAAGTAGCCATGCGCGACTTCATACTCAGGGCCGATGGCCGAGCCCTTCTTGCAGACGTCCGCCTGCGCCGCAGGGTCCATCGCAAGATCGATGCCGCCGAAGAACGCCGCGTCGTTCGCGTCGTGCTCGCTGTCGCCGTTGAAATCGGGAACCGCCGCAAGATTGGCGGCATCGCCCTCGTTCAGCCGATGGTCGCCGTTCTTGTCCAGACAGGCGAGCTGACTGAAGGTCGCGCGGGGCTGGCTCGAAAGGCCGCTGCTATTGCACGCGACGAGCATGACCACGGCAAGCGACACCAGCACTGCCGCGGCGGCGCTCCTTCGGGTTGCGCGAGCATCCGTGTGCGTCTTCTTCATTTTCTCATCTAACTCAGACAACGGGCGGCCCCCTGAGTGCCCGAGAGCCTGAGTGCGATCTCGCTCACACTCTCCGGTCGGCGAGCGTCAACGCGAGCTTCTTCATGCCGAGACGCATCCGGCTCTTCACCGTCCCCACGGGTACGGTGCCCGAAGCAGCGATCTCGCGGCGGGTGAAGCCGGAGAAATACGCCATCTCGATCGCGCGCCGCTGTTCTCCCGGGAGCGCGAGGAGCGCTTCCCTCACGTGTCGCGCCTCGTCGGCACGTTCCGTCGCCTGCTCCGGGCCGTCAGTCACGTATGTCGCGTCAGTGCAGTACTCGCTCTCGGTCCGCTGACGCCTGGTGCGCCTCCGTATGCCGTCGATCGATGTGTGACGTGCGATGGTCAGGATCAATCCCCGCATCGAGCCGCGCGACGGATCGAACTGCGCGCCGCCAGTCCAGAGCTTGAGGAATGCATCCTGCACAGCGTCTTCCGCCGACGGTCCGTCACCGAGGATCCGATACGCGAGCCGGTA
>ORMF012128712.1_pt1 | contig 41453 bp, 25 predicted proteins | sample 1779871 | NCBI WGS metagenome assembly ORMF01 (sample SAMEA104232316, study PRJEB22302) | groundwater metagenome | biome: forest; feature: aquifer; material: groundwater | place: USA | collected 2011-08-07 | depth 5.4 m
GCGCAGGCCGCCGAAGAGCGCGACACCGTCAGCCAAATGCTGCGCGCCACGCGCGTGGACGACGAAAATGCCAACCAGGCCCTGAGAAACGACCTTGAGGAAATAGCCATCGCCGCGGCGCGGCTTTCGAACAAAGACGACAAAGAGGCCCGCGATCTGGTGAAGAGACTGATGCTGCGGCCTAAAAAAGCGCTGCAAGAGACCATCGAGAGTATACCCACGGCAGCGTGGCCCGCCACTAAAGCGCCGGTGGGCCTGCGCTCAAGTGAAGATGGAGCTCGGCTCGCAGCCAAGTCCTATGATTGGGACGCGTTCAAGCTGAGGCTTCGGGACGAAGCTAGCAATCCGGACAGGGTGCAGATAGAAAAGCTGGACGGCAGCCATACCGAGCTGCTGCAGTTTTATTCGCTGGAAGAGCCGGACCGGGAGCCCGGCGTGATCATCGGTTTCAACGGCGACGGCTTCCGTCAAACCGTTTCACGTGCGGAGGTGAAGCGCATACTCGAAGTACCTGCCGCCCCGGGTGCCCGGTTGACGACCTCCGCCCAGACGTTAAAGCCCGTACTGCGTAGGGGCTACAACCGGCAGGGCGGGTATTATTTATACCGTCCCGGCTACCGCGGGGAGGCTTACCGCTTTTACTTGGCGGATGACGCGCACGTGCAGTCCCCGAAGGATTGGGAGCCGAATGACTTCACGCGGCGTTTCAGGGACTGGTTGCATCGCGTGGGGCTGGCCGGGAAGGTGGCAGCCGGCTTCACCTCAACAAAATTCTTCGTGAGCAGCAAGGCCAGTAGCGCCGTGATGGAGCTCCACGAAACATCGAATCGTGATGTCGCCTCAAAGATATCCCATTCGGTTAACGCCGCTTATTCCCAGGAAAAAGACCGCCAGACGCTGGCGCTTTTCAAGCCGATTGCCGAAGCGCCGGCTCCGCCGCCTGTGCCCAAAATAGCGCCCGCGTCGGTGCCGGTGCGCAACGTGCCTTATTCCGATAAACCCGTGCACTGGGCCGCGGCGTTCGGAAACGGGCATCCGTTGACGGTTGATATCGGTTCGGGCGACGGTGAATTCCTGCTGGACCAGGCCAAGCGCCACCCGGCGAAAAATTTCATAGGCATCGATTTTTTTAAACGCCCGTTACGCGCGCCAGCGGAACTGCGAAACATCAGGACGGTGACGCATGACGTCAGGACCGCCGTACCGCATATGTTCGTGGACGGGCAGGTCAGCGAGTTCTACCTGATTTTCCCTATGGACCATGAGCTGAAGCCCAAAGACCGCGTGTTTGATGAAAGACATCACTTGCCCGAGGCGCTGCTGAAAAAATTGCTGCCGGGCGGCAGGATGCTGGTGGTTTCTGAATCCGCCAGTCTCATGCTGTATATCGAACGCCGTATGAGCGCCGCCGGTTTTCAATTGAGCAAAGGCGGAGAGATCAACCCGCAGCTTGAGTCGGACAACCGCCTGTTCCTCGAAGAGACCGGCCTGAGCCTGGGCCATTCGACGTATTTTCAAAAATTCGGCGGCGAAGACGGACATTACAAAGTCAGGTATCTCGAGTTCACAGCGCCCGGCGCGCGGCTTTCGGAGGCCTATGTCAAGAAGGTCGGTTCGCGTTGGGCGGACGGCACGCAACGCGAAATAACGTTGGATGGTGGAGGGGTCGTTGAGGCCATCGCTAGTGAAGCTCAGAAACAACGGCTGGGGATACAGTTTGCGGGAGGAACGGCAAGACGCATGCTTTTGGGGAAAAACCCGATTGATGCTAACGCGGATCTCGACCTGGTCGTCGACCGTCCGCCCCGATGGTTCGCCGGCGATTTTTATCAGCGGCTGGACCGCTTCAAAGATTGGATATATGACACCCATGGTTTTGAAGCGGACATCATGAATTACGAAGATTCGCATGACAAGATAATTTTATGGCCACCTTATCAACGCGTTGAGGCCAACCGCTCGACGACGCTGGACAGGATGCTGGTAAGAATGAAAGGCCGGCGATGGGTCGTCGAAGACCAATGGGGGAAGCGTTTCCTTCAGGACGCGCAGGCGCCGTATCTGAGACTGGTGCCACGAGAAGAGACGAGTCTGCCCTTCGATTATTTTCCCGTGATGCCCAAGCTTGATTATGACAGCGCGCTGAGATTTGTCCGGGTCTGGGCGGAATTTCCCGATATCGGTGTCGGTACGGTTTCATTGGAAGAGCTCAGTCGGTTCGTGACTGCCGGCGAATCCAAAGAACGCGGCGGCGTCGATTTCGAACAGATGGGAAGTGAGGGATTCGACGCGGAATTGGCCGGTCTATTTCAAGCGGAAGAGTCAAAGCTGGGGCGAGGTGTATCTCCCATAAAGAATCTGCTCAAGGTTTTTATCCATGCCCGCGATCCCCGCGCCGTTCCCGGTCTGCTGCAAAGGATAGGCGACGAGCGCAGAAGTTTGAGGACGGTTTTCGGTCAGTGGGTTGATTTGGATCGCGCGGCGGAAATCGTAGAGCAAAAAAGAAGGTCCGGAGAAAAAATCCGGTATTCTGATTTCGACCCCGTTTTTCCGCAATCGTTCGTGTCGCATCCGCTGGCCAAACGGCATTCCGCCGAATCGCTCAAAGCCTATTTGACGTCAAAGTTGACGCTATCTCCTAATAATGAAGCGCGGTCCAACGAGTTCGTGGACCAAGAATTATCCGGCTGGTTGAGTAACTTGAGCGAAGGGTCTCTCGGCGAGACGGCGCTGGCCAATTCCGTTTTGCCGGAGATTTGGAAAGAAGACATTCTGGGAAGTGAGTTGTGGAAAAATATAGAACGTCTGAAACCCGTGGTTTCAAAGCGCTTGTTTCAGCATTTGATGGAAAATAGGTTAAGCATCGATCTGGCGATGCTCAACGGGCAATACGAGAATCTTTTAGATTATTATTTCAGGTCTTATCTGCACGCGCCGGACTTAAAAAAGGGGGCTCCGCTCGCCAAAGAGCGCGGCGAGCCTGCGCTGGGAGAAAAAAATGGGGCTCGGCTGGCGGAGATTGTCGACCAGATCGACGACCATAACCAGGTGATCGGACAAATCGACAGGGACCAGGCGCACAAGACGGGAGTGCTGCATCGCGGCGTGACTATCCTGTTGCGTGACGCCCGCGACGGAAGCATCGTTTTTCAAAGGCGCGCGCCGAACAAAAGCACATTTCCCGGACGGTTCGATGTCATCGCGGCCGGCCATCCGACCGCGGGTTCCGGCGTGTTGGGCGCGGCCATTAAAGAAACCAAGGAAGAGGCGTTTTTGATAGACGCGGCGCGCTTCATCCGCGTGGGCGCTGAAGCTTATTTTAAGGCCGACGTCGAAGACCCGGCCATAGGCCACAACCGCGAACTCAAAACCGTTTACTTCGTGGACCTTACGCCCGAAGAGGCGGACTTCTTGAAAAATAAAAACCCGGAGCTCAAGGCGTTCTGGGCGCTGGACGCTGCGGGCAGGAAGGCCGCCGTCGACGCGAAGGCAAAAGAGCTGAAGGTTTCCCCCGAAGAGGCCGAATCGTATTTCGAGGTCGGCGAATATATTTTCATGCCGCTCAAAGACGCCGTCGCGCTGTATCGCCAAAAGCCCGAGGACTTCGCCGACGGCTTTTATTCGCTGTTCGGCCGCGGGCCGAACGTCGAGGAGTACACGCGCCTCATCACGGAGACCATGGACAACAGTCCGTACTATCTGATGAAGCAGATTGATGTCACCGAAAAAGCGTGGAGCACCGAGCGTCAACTGGCCGCCAACCTTTCCGCAAAGCTGACAATCCATACCATCATCGCACTGATCTATGGTCTTGTGACTGCCAAGACGATCAAGTGGCTATTGTTGTGGGAGGCCCCTCAGGACTGGCGCCGTTATGCCTATCCGGCGGTTTTGGGGCTGGCGGATGTTTATGTCGGCTTCCTCGTCGTCCGCTCCAGGTACAGCCTGAAGCGGCAACTGCGGGCGAGTGAGGACAGGGTCGCCGGCCATGAAAAGGTCCTGTCAGGCATCTACGGAAAAATCATGGCGAAAGATTTTAAAATCAACAGCAGGGACGAATACACCAACCGCGTTCTGACCGCAGTCTACGCGATGAAGAATGCGACGCAGGCCTCCGGCTTGAAACTGGACAAGCTGGACGCCGGGGATCTTGAGGATATCACCGAATGGATGCGCGAGTTTGACGAGGCTGTGGCCGCGATGCTCCGCATGAACGCCTTGCGCGCAAAGATTCTGAACACCATTCGTGAAGCCATACGAACGTTGCACAACGACGCGACGCTTTTTGTTTTCAAGGGCGGCAGGGACGAGGACATCGCCACGTCCGTGTCATTCGACCAGATCCGCACGCTGCGCAGTCTGACTCGGGCTTTCATCGAGGGCGATGAATCCATCCCTGTGCACGGTGATTTCAAATCCAGCGGCGCGCGTTTTGCGGAGCAACTCACGCGGTCAGCCGAAAACTTTGTATTGGCCGACGACCAGCCTGTGTTCCCGGGGCGCATACTCGTCGAAGGAGACAGCGAGTTTATCAAGCAGCAGATCAGCCGCTTGACCGAAAGCGGAAAATACAACCTCATTCATGATGCCAGCTCTAAATCATCGCCTGTGCCGCAGGACATAGAGGCGTTGAGGGCCTATTGGTGGAAGCGGCTGTTTCCCGAGAACGAGGCGGACAAGGCCCGCACTCAGCGCTATAAATTGGTGGCCGGCGAAGCAGGGGAGATGACGGTCAAACGGGCGGACGGCAGAAAACATAAACCCGGCGCGCGGCTCGCCACAAAGCGCGGCGAGCCTGCGCTGGGCGAAAAAGCTGCGGCTCGGCTTACCGGCGAAACGCTGAATCAGCTGGTCGAGGACTTAGCCGATTCAGAAAGTTATGACGAGGCGTTCGCGCTGTTGATCCCGCATCTGGTGGTCGACGGCAAGCCCTATCTGGACTTCAGCGATGCGACGCATGACAACGTCGGGTCCGAGAGGCGGCGTCTGGCGTTCTACGCGGCGCTCGAACTTTTCAAGATCCTACAGAGCAAGCCCCCCTTATCCGCCGAACGCGCGCGCATCGTTGAGGTCGCGTTGCGCTCCGCCGAGCGCCAAGGAGAGGCCCATGTCAAAGCCGTGCAGATAATCGCCGCCGCGCATTGGCAGGAATGGCACCGCGATATCGAGTATTTCGAGGAGGCCGAGAAAGAGGTGATCACGCCCATGGGCTATGCGGAGGAGCATCGACGGCTCTACGGGGCCGCCTTCGCCTACAAAGCGCGTTACAACTGGAGCATTATCGGCGTGCTAGGCGACGATCCCGACACACTGTCCGAGACGCAGAGAAAAAAGAAACGACTGTCTTTGGAAACGGACCTGGCCGTGAACGAAAACTCATTCGCCGACATAGAAACCGACCAGCCTCTGAGTGGTCCGCTGAACAAAGTGACGGTGGTGATACGCATGCCTTCTTACGTATGGCCGGGCTCCACGTCCGCCTATTCGGCGCCGAATTTCCTATGGGCCAACCTCCCGCATTTCGGAGATGAGCGGCTGCCGTTTTTCGGTGCCGAAGCGTTGGCCAACGACCCATTCATGCGCCGTCTGAAAAAGGTCGAGGCTATAGGCAAGCTCGCGTCTGCCGACATTCTCGAGCATCTGGAAATCGGCCCCTCGCAGGGCAATGAACTGATAGGCACGCTCGGTTACACGCGCCGGCTCGGAGGGGAAACGGATTTTCCTAAGCAGTACGCGCGCTTTGTCGGGGGTCTCGAGCGTCTCAGGCCGCTGGTCGAGGCCAAGCGCGCCGTTGATAACGCATTTCATGAAAGACTTTGGTCGGCGAGCCTGCCCGTGTCACGGTTGGCGGGCGTCGCCGACGTGATGGAGTTTATCCGGGACGTGGACATCGCAGCGCTGCTTGAAAAAGCGGTGCGTGGAGACGTCGAGGCGCGCAGGGCCGTTGAATCGCGAGGCTATCGCCTGGGCGCGGAGGGCGTGTCCGCGCTGGCCGAAGAACTGGGTTTTGATAGCCAGGCGCTGTCTGTGCAAAAACACTATGATTCGGCCCCGCGACCCGTCCTCTACGAAGTCGATTTGATACATGTCATCCTTTACGAAATTCAGACTAACTGGGCGCATGCCGGCAGGCAGGCCAATACACTGCTAGTCGCGCGACGAGTGACGCTCGGTGGAAATGACGGCATTGAGATCATCGGCATAGACGACGGAGACGGCATAGAGTCTGTCCGGCAGGGGGTGGAGAGCGGCTATACACGCACCGGCGAGAGTTGGAGAGGAAAGGGGTTGAAGACGGTTGAGGACGCAGCGACCACGTCCGGACAAGGTTTCGTGGAATTCGGGACGGCGCGCGAGCGATGGATATACACCCCCGGGGCGCTCGAACCGGCGGCGCTAGCGCCCGCGATAAGCCGTGGGAGCCTGGTGCGCGCGGTGCGCTTTTTACAGCCTGTCGCCACAGGCACGGATATTCGGCCCCGCGCTTCACGGCTGGCTGAGAGCAAGACCCAGGCGGACGCGCTGAAATATTTGGGCGGATTGTCTGGGCTGATCGCGGAAATCAGCCAGAGAAACCCCGGCGCATTGCACGAATGGAACGCGCTGATTCTGCCGCTTAAGTTCGACGTGGTGATGAGCGGCTCCGGGGAAGTCAAAGAGCTGTATGATTTCATCTCCGACTTGTCGCTGCTCAAGCGAAAGCTGGCCGATTACGCGGGCAAGCTTCCCAAGGACAACGGTGCGCTCAGGCAGAAGGTAGAGGATGCGCGAGGCCGCTTGAGCGCTTACGAAATTCAGATATTTCTTGAAAATTTCAAGGTCTCGCCCGCGGAGCTTTCATGGAAGGCGCGCCGCGCTCTGGACGATTACGGGCCGGTCTGGCGGTCGCGCCAGCTGCGGGCGCTCGAGACTTCGATGATGGAAAGATATGGCAAAGACGTGTCCGGGCTGCTCTTGCGGGATGTGCGCGCGACGCTGAACGCGCTGGCGGACCATGATTTAGAAATCAAGGAATTCACCGCTTCGGGACTGCTTCAAGGCGCGCAGGCCTTTAATGCCATGCAGTTGGCGCTGGTGCTCCGGTTGATCGGACAAATGGCTAGGAAGTTGCGTCAAATCGACCCGCTGCATTTCATGCTTTACGATGCGCTTCCGGCCGCCCGCTATTTGAGCAGGCAGGAATTTTATCAAGCCCTGCTTCTGGCGTCGCGCGCCGTCGAGGCCGGTCTGAAACCCGATGCGCTGTTGCATGAACTTGCCACAGCCAAGAGGGTACTGTCCGCCGCGCATTTCAACCAGACGCTGGCTCTGGCCGGCGAGTTGATAGACCGCAAAATCGATCCGGCGCCTACGGTTTTCGCGTTGCATGAATTGTCAGCACTTGCCCAAAAAACACGCAAGAAGGCGGCGGAGGCCGACGCCGACGCGCTGCGTACGACGCGCTCGGCCGGCGAACAAGCCGCGGGTTCTGAAGCGTTACGGTTGGAAGGTCTGGCCTTGCTGAAACGGTTGGCTGCCAAGGACGCGGCGAATGCCGCGCTGTGGTTGCAGCAGGCCAAGGCGTTCGAACCCGAAAAAGAGCCCGCCTCAGGGCCGGCGGGTCACAGACCCGCCACAAGCGTTCTTCCGCTGGCTTCTAACGAGCTTGAGCGGGTCAAGGCCGAGATGCTGCAAAAGCGAGGATGGGCCAACGAGGCTTTGAAAAGCGTGGATAAAAACAAGCAATCCGCGGCCAAGACCCTTGAATCCGCCGGTAAGTACGAGGCGTTTTTCCCGCACGCCTTTGTTGTGGCCAGACGCCTGGCAGCGCAGGGGCAGGACCCGGCCTACGCGTTGCGTCACGCCCTTCCGGTGGTGATGCAGGAAAGCAAAGAAGAAGATATTGAAGCCAACAGCCGCCTGTTGGAAATTTTGACTGAAAAAATGCACCGGGCGTTTGTCATCCACCTGCGCGAAGGCCTGGTCGTGGAAAGTCATGACAATCGCGCGCTTTCACTCGACGAGGGTGGGGGAGTGGAATCTCTGATCAAGACGGTTATACGCCAGGCAAAAAAATACCCGGACTTCGCTGTGCTGTTAGAAATAAATTCCGCGGGTTCGCGCGCCAAGCTCATCGTCGGAGACGCGCATTTTATGCATACTTTCTCCGAAGAAGCGGCGGGCCCCATCATCCGCGTGAACGAAGACCTTACCACGCTGGGCGCGTTATTTTCTTATCTGAAAACCGTCGACAAGGAAGAAGCGCTGGACCTGATTGACGCGTCTGGAAACCTCAAGCCGACGCACCGGCTTTATCTGAACGGCCGTGCCTACGGTTTCCCCGACGGCTGGGAAGGCACGCGTCTGCGCGCCGGCGAGATTATTCAGATCAAACAGGCCTCACGGCTTGCGCGGGCCTGGCACCAGACTAAAGTGCAGCAGACCATCGATGTCAACGAGGTGAAGCGGCAATTTTTGGCGCTTTATGGGCGCGGCGGGAAGTTCACCAGCCAGTCGACGCAAGACATCCGCAGTATCGTCGACGATGTCGGACGCGCCAACGCTTTCTTAAACAAGATCTTAAACCGGCCGATGAACGGGGCGGCGCTATTCGACGCTTACGGCCAGTTCCAGCAGCTCTTGACTGGGGCCAAATGGCGCGATGATGAGGTGAGGAGGGCGTTTGGCGTGCAGAGCCTCTTCGGATCGCTTTTTACCGAGAATTTCGACGCCGAGATCCGCGCCGACGCGCCGCGCGCAGCGGCGAGGGTTTTTGTGGAATTGATACGCTACCAACATTTCAGCGAGGCCAACCACCGAGCGGCGTTTCTGGTCATGAACTATATCTTGATGAAATCCGGGTACACGCCGCTGGTGCTCACTCCCCGGAATATCGATGCCTATGTGCGTATACTTTACAATGACCCGGAAGGCTTTTCCTCGAAACCGCAAGAGAACGAGACGCTCTTCGCCCAATTCTTAAAGGGTCAGGTGCGACCCGTGGGACGGGCATCCCGTCCCCGCGCTCAGGACGACGCCCGGCCTCAGCCCCCGTCCCCGCGGCAAAAACCGGGGGCCTCGCGGCTCGCCACACAGCGCGGCGGATCTGCGCTAGATACAAAGACTGGGGCTCGAGGATCTCGGTTGGCCTACGCGCTGCTCTTGGAGGAATTCGGCCATGAGGGGATACGAGAGGCCGTAGAGTTTGTGACCGGCAGGGACGACCTGCAGGCGATAGACAGCGTCGACGTCAACGTTAATTCCAAGAGCTATGCCCGGCCGCAGCGGGAGATCTGGGAGTTTGTGATGGATTCCGAAGACTGGCGTCAGCCCGTCACCTTTTTCAGCAAATCAGTGACCGACCCGGCGTACGATTACGAACGCAAGCGCCGGTATTTCGAGAAGGAACAGGACGTACAGCAAGAGGTGCGGAGCAGGACGGGCCTGGCTGTGGAGTCGCGCATCATCGAAGGCGTAGATGGACCACGCCTCGTGCAGAAAAGGGCCGAAGGCAAACCGCTGAATCAACTGGAGGCCGAAGGCCTGGTGAACCGGCAGGTGATCCTCGCGGTGGTCGAAGGCGTGGCGCGTTTGCATCGGGCGGGCGTGCTTCATAATGATTTGGTCATTGAAAAGGAAGGCCGGGACGTGCTGAGATCCGACCACATCTTCCTCGCGGGCCTGGGATGGGTGCCGCGCGTGACGCAGATCATCGATTATGGCCTCAGCGAGATCGACGCGCCGCTGCAGGAGGATTTAGACGAGGAATTCTTGCGCTTGAGGGAGGCGCTTTTCGAAAAGTATTACATGACTCTGGCCCCGCGCGGCCAGTTCAAGTCTCCCGAGGAGTTTCGCGCCGCGCTCGAGGACAGCTATTCCAAAACGCGGGGCTTCGCCCTGTTCGAAGACGCGGCTTTGCCGGTCTCGGCCGTCCGATTGGCCGAACCGGCGCCCAAGGTATCTCTGACACTGGATGAGCCGGACGGCTGGGTTTTGGGCTCAGAGCACACGTCCTTGAGTGTTGGATCGCGTTTGACGGAGCTTACACGGGTTAAGCAAAATCTAGATCCCCGGACGACGGAAGTCCTCGCTCAGCTTACTGCTGACGAATGGACGCTGAGGGTCCCTTCAAAGTCAGTGCCGGCGCAAAAGCTTTTGAAGGACCGCGAGAGAATGTTGGGGGTTTTGGACAATCTCCCCTTGATCGAGCGCTTCGAAACGAAGGAAAAAATATCGCAGTTGTTCGATATTATTTTGACCAATACCGCGCGCGGGGACGACTTGTTCCGCCTGATTGAGGATTTGAACAAAAACCATTTTATCCCTAACGGATTCTTCGCTTATTTGGCGGTCTATGGTTTGACCTCTGATAACACGCGGTTTGACGGTGCCTATATCGATATTTATCCTATCACTGAAGAGCGTTTGCATGAAATTCAGTATTTAGACGCCAGCGGGGCCTTAAAAAAAGAAATTCTCGTAACTTATGAAGTAGCTAGCCACATGATGGAGGGGCCGCCCACAAGGCATGCACCGCCCGGCCAAATCGGATTTAGCGGGCAGATCACATTCTCAAAGGGGATATTGGACAAAAAGATTAAATCCCTTGAGGCGATACGGCGAGGGGAATCTTTGTTGCAAAAAAACTATGCGCTGTTTATTGAATGGTTTATTACCAAACAACCGAAACAAGAAGTGGCTAGAAAGTATTATGAAGCGGCGCTACGCGGGATAGATTTCCTGGGATTGGAGAAAGAGGCCTGGGACCGGGATGGTGTCTTGGAAATGCCTTCCGGTGAGGTCCGTAAATTATTGCCTGCCTTTATTGAGCTTCATGAATTCGGCCATTGGGTCGATCGTTTCGGCGCAATGACAATTCCTTATACGGGGATAGTTACTGATAATCTCGATGCCCATTTACTGAGCACGGAGCTCTCCGCTCATACGGGCGAGTTTTACTCGGTAGATGTTGACAATCGAATGATCTATTCAAGATTGTACGAATTCTACCGCGTGCTTGCGCTCAACAGATCACCGGGTCACTACTGGAAAAGCGTCAAGATTCTTTGGGCGGATTTACTCGAGCAAACCGGTCATAAACCATTGGCCGAAGAATTGAAGACTATCGAAGACCGCTATGATATGGCCAATATAGAAAAGTTTACACGGGCCTATAAAATTTTGCTGAATATTCCAGAAGCGGACATATACCTAGCTATCGAAAGGATCAAAGCGACTCAGGTTGGTGGGCCGGACAAGGCAAGAATAATTACCAGCCGATTATTGTCCTCGAGAACGATACCTATGATTGCCGAGACCGCGCATCTGGCCACACAGTCCGGCGAACCTGCGCTGGGCAAAAAAAATGGGGCTCGCCTGGCGAAATTCGAGGGCGAAGTGACCGTGCGGGGGGCCGGTGAATATGAACAGACGCTGAGAAGACAGAGCGTGGCGGCGCTGGAGCGCGTGCTCAATCTGACAGAAAAAGATTTGAACAGCGTGCACGCGCTGCGCAAACTGCGCGAGGACGCGCGGAACGTGAGGCAGATCGTCATCCACGTGGGCGTCAAGCGCGTACAGGACCAGGCGCCGTTGGAGCGTGGCCGCGTCGAGGTCCTCTATGATCCGGGTCCGGGAAAATTGTCTCTGTGGCTGCATTCCATCCCGCGCCTGGGGGCGCTGAAGCCCAAGGCCTTGAACCTTATCGTGCTCGATGCGCTGGAGAACTATGAAAAAGTCAGGGAATGGTCCGGCGAACAGCCTGTCAGGGAAGAGCGTAACCTTCTTTTGGCGGCAGGGCTGTTGAATAAAAAAATAGAATTCAGGCGCATGTCCGTGCCTGTGAGGTTTAAACCTTCGACAGAATTCAGACTGGTCGTGAAACCGGCCGAATCTTTCTTTCACCCCATCACATACCGCGATATAGACACGGTGCTTTACCAGCTCAATGCCTTCGGCCGGCATCTCTACGGGGACGAAGAATTATTCGACCAGGCCGAAGAACTCTGGAAACGCGTCGAAGATCTGCATCATAAGCTGTTGGGTTTTTCAAGAGGCAGTCAGATGAGTACGGTGCCCAGCGGCGAGCTGGACAGAGAGGCCGCGCTGCTTTTGGTGGACCTGCGCGGGCTTTTGAATACCACTGTTGATCGCTATCAAAGCGGCCCCGGAGAAGGCTCCCGTTTAGCCGTGGTTAGGCGCGTCGACACGGCGTACTCGTTTCCGCGGGGCGTGCAAAAAGGCGCGCCGCCCAAGGACGCCAAGGCGGTGGTGCTGGAGCTTGAGCCTGGCGCATTCGAATTGGAGTACAGGCAGTGGCCCCAGCGGGTTTCCAAGCCGTTCACCGAGGCTGAAAACCGTATTTTCGAAAACGAACGCGGCCGCCTGAGCGATCTGGGGACGCTGGGACTGCAGCGCGATCAGATCCGATCCGTGAGACAAACATTGCATGACCGCTCTTCGGGCGCCATTGTTTTGCGCATCATCATAGAAACTCGCAACAATCATACCTACTACGTCGAATTCGGCGGTCCCGACACCAGCTCGCTTGAGATTTTCAAGAAACTGGAGGCGCGTCTGCCTGAGCTTAAAGTCCCGGGAGCGGCCGCGCAGGTTTCCGTCAGCAATCAAGGGGACCTCGCGGGCAATCTCACTTGGATAGCGGCGCCGGCGTCTCCCCAAGGCTGGGAGGTGTTCGCCGCCACGGACGAGCCCTGGGACGGCAAACGCTACCGGGCGCTGGTTGAATTCAGCGGCGGCCGCCGCGCGCTCGGAACAGTCCGCGCTTTGAAAAGCGGGGAGGTTGTGGATGTGTATTTGACGCCGGTCGGCCAGGAAACAGAAATAAAATTAAAGCCCGAAGAAACCAAATTCGTGTTTATCGCGTCGGCGGTAGGATGGGGCGACGCGCCTGTCGGGGCGGTACTCGAACAGAGCTATACCCGGACCTCGGACCTGAGGCATATCTTTGACCTGCCTTTTGATTCGGGCACCAAGCAGTTTACTTTTTACCGCCAGATGGCCTCCCGGCCGGAAATTTTAAAACAGGCGTTTGCCGGCCAGGCGCTGGATCTGCGGGCTGAGCCGCTGGACAGTGTGCAAATGACAAAGCAAGGTTATGTCGAAAAGACCACCGCCGCTCAGGTGACCGAGCCCGGCGACTATTTTGTGGGGACGGATACCGTGCGCATCAGGCTTTTGCCGGCGATCTATCCTATCAACACGCTGGTGGTGAGCGCTGACGGCAGGCACGCGGCGTTTGTGAACGTGCAGGGGCTTTCCGGCAGGGAAGGGGCCGACTATTGGAGATTGCACGAGTGGATCAAAAAAGACCTCGGGCTCACGTGGGCGTACGCAGTTTTCGCTCTGGACAACGGGCTGGACAACAACATCATCGATGACGCGCTGACAAAAAGTGTTTTAGTTAAAGGGCGTGAAGTCACTAATGCTTCACTGTCGGTGATGCCATTGCGCGTGTCGCCTTCCCGCTTAGCGGCCACGCTGGCTGCTTCGGCGGCTCCCGCGGCATTTACCGAAAGGTTGAGGGAGCACGGCCTTAAATTATTGACGCCCTCTTCCGAAGCGCCGCCCTCAGAACCGGCCGCGCCAAATTTTTTACAGCAACAAAACGCACGCCTGGCGCACACGCCGCTGGCCGACGTCGCGGCGGTGAAGTCCTCGGCCAAGGATTTTTCTTTATTCAAGCAGTTGGCTTCCGCGCTGCCCAATGAGGGCGCACCCACCGCTTTCCGCTTTGAAAAAGGGGACCCTCTGCTGATTTTCGAACGCGTCGACGGTGTCGTGGCCGCGCGCTTGGCCCGTTGGGACAAGGAAAGCGCCAGCGCCGTTGTATTCGCCCGTTATCCTTTCAGCCCGGAGGAAATCGAAGAAGGCAGGGCGGCGCGTGCCGCGCGATTCGACGTCGCAGAAGCGGCTTTCCAAACGCTGGAATCACGCCCCGTGCAAACCGCCAAGAAGGAGCACAGCGGCGCGCTTCAGGCGTTCAGGGCCTGGGAAAAACTGGGTCGCTTGCGTGTCCAGGGCGCGGATGGTCTCGAATCCCCTGTGTTCGACGGCTCCAAAACCACCGTGCACGTGCTTCGTTTGGACCAGTATGTGAGGGGCGTGGTCGCCGAGCACAGGCAGGCGTACTTGGCGGCGCTCGAGGCCAAGGTCCTGGCGCTCAAGGCGCAGCAGCGCTTTGACAACACGCATTTGTTTTTCGTGGCGACTGACCCGCTGCTGGCGGACGCGGTACGGCGCTTGAATGCCTCATTTAAGGCGCCGCGTGCGGACAAGGGCACGCATTTTATGCTGCATGCCGACGTGGGGCAGACCGGCAAGGAAGACGCACGCGCCTTCGCGAAGCAGGCGCTGGAGGCCGAAGGCTTCGTTTTGCCGGAGGCACTGCCTCTGGGTTTCATTCCGTTCAGCGAGACCGGAGAGCCCGGCGCGGTTTTGCCGTTCACCGCTGAAATCGTTTTCGCCGACATCGTGGCGCGCCTGGATCTGAGCGACCACCGACAGATCACCGCGATCTCACACATCCTGAAACCGCTGATGCAGTTCCTCATACAGGACCCCGCGCGCGAGCTGGCCACGCGCGACAACCTGCGTCTGTTGCAGAGCTTCGACGCGCGGCAGTACGCCCGCTACGCGCTGTTGGCCATACGCGCCATAGAAAAGCTGAACATCGACGAATTTCTCACCTACACGCAATTGGCCGCGAAGGCGACAAGCGCCGCGGCCTAATTCTAGCGGACAATTCCCCGTCTCTTTTGTATAATGAAAGCATCCCGGTCCCCTAGAGGGATCTTTTACCCGATTTTCATTTATTTTAAAAAGGGTCACCTACAAGATGAACGCAAACGAAACGCAGATCCAGGCGCTTTATTCCAGATTGGAAACCCAGAGCGCACTGCTCAGAAAAAAACTGGGGCGCCCGCTGACGTTGACAGAAAAAATCCTGGCCACGCACGTGAGCGACCTGGCCGGACAAAGTTTCACGCGCGGCGAAAGCTATCTATCGCTGCAGCCCGACCGCGTGGCGATGCAGGACGCCACGGCGCAGATGGCGCTTTTGCAGTTCATGCTGGCCGAGAGGGACTCGGCGGCCGTTCCGACGACCATACACTGCGACCACCTGATACAGGCACGTGTGGGTGCCGTCGAGGATACCAAAAACGCCCTCGAGGCCAACCAGGAAGTTTATGATTTTCTGCGCAGCGCGGCCCAGCGCTACGGCATCGGTTTTTGGGAGCCGGGCGCCGGCATCATCCATCAGGTGGTGCTTGAAAATTACGCGTTTCCCGGCGGGCTCATGATAGGCACCGACTCGCACACGCCCAACGCCGGCGGTCTCGGCATGATGGCCATAGGCGTCGGCGGCGCCGACGCGGCCGATGTGATGTCCGGCCTGCCCTGGGAGGTCAAATGCCCCAAGCTCATCGGCGTGCATCTTAAAGGAAAGTTGAACGGCTGGGCCTCGGCCAAGGACGTGATACTCAAAGTGTGCGGCCTCTTGACCGTCAAAGGCGGCACCGACAAGATCCTTGAATACTTCGGTCCGGGCACGCGGTCCATCAGCTGCACCGGCAAGGGGACCATCACCAATATGGGCGCTGAGCTGGGCGCCACGACATCTCTATTCCCGTACGATGAGCGCATGGCCGCGTATCTCACCATTACCAAGCGTCTGGCCGTGGCGGAGATGGCCGACGCCCACAGGGAATTTCTCGTTGCCGACCCCGAGGTCGAGAAAGAGCCCAAACGCTTTTTCGACCAGGTCATAGAAATCGATTTGTCGACGCTGGAGCCGCACGTGGTCGGCCCTCACACGCCGGACCTGGCGCGCCCCATTTCGCAAATGGCCAAAGATGTACGCGAAAAAGGTTATCCTGTCGAGCTTCGCGCGGCGCTGATAGGCAGCTGCACCAACTCATCCTATGAGGACATCGGCCGCGCCGCGCATGTGGCGGCCCAGGCCAAACGGGCGGGGCTCAAAGCCAAATGCTACTTTCTCATCACGCCCGGCTCCGACCAGATTCAAAACACCATACGCCGTGACGGCCAGCTCCAGCTTCTCGAAGGCATGGGCGGCACGGTGCTGGCCAACGCCTGCGGCCCCTGCATCGGACAGTGGAAAAGGGACGACATCAAAAAGGGCGAAAAAAACTCCATCATCACTTCGTTCAACAGGAATTTTCCCGCGCGCAACGACGGCAACACCGAAACGCTGGCGTTCATCGCCTCGCCCGAAGTGGTGACCGCTTATTCTCTGGCCGGGAGGCTGGATTTTAACCCGCTTACCGATGCGCTCAAGACCGCCGATGGCAAAGACGTGTTCCTCAAGGCGCCCGAAGCGCCTGAACTTCCGTCCAGCTACGCGCCGGGCGAGGCCGGCTATATCGCGCCGTCGCTTCTTTCGCAGCGCCACTCCCTACAGGTGGTGATACCGCTCAAAAGCGACAGACTACAAAAGCTTGAGTCGTTCCCGTTTTGGGACGGCAAGGACTTCGATAAACTTCCCGTGCTTCTCAAGGTCAAAGGCAAGTGCACCACCGACCACATCTCTCCTGCCGGCCCGTGGCTCAAGTACCGCGGCCACCTGGACCGTATCTCGGACAATATGTTCCTGGGCGCGATCAACGCGTTCACGGGACAACCCGGCCAGGCCAAGAATTGGCTCGAGGGAGGCAAGAGTGGCACGCCGGCCGAGGTGGCGCGTGACCATAAAAAAGAGGGGATCTACTGGGCCGTGGTCGGTGACGAGAACTACGGCGAAGGCTCCAGCCGTGAGCACGCCGCGATGTCCCCGCGGTATCTCGGCTGCAATGTCATCATCGCCAAGAGCTTTGCCCGCATCCATGAGACCAACCTGAAAAAACAGGGCGTGCTGGCGGTCAGCTTCAAAAACCCCGCCGATTATGAAAAAGTCAGGGAAGACGACAAGATCAGCGTGCGAGGGCTCAAGGCATTCGCTCCGGGCCGCGCGCTGGAGCTGGTGCTGTCGCATTCCGACGGCGGCGAGGAAAAAGCCGGCTTAAGCCATTCTTACACGGCCGATCAGATCGAGTGGTTCAAGGCCGGCAGCGCGCTCAACCGCATGCGGGGAAAGCCCACGCGGTTTCCGATTTAAAATTTCCATCGGTAGCCTACCGGCGCATACTGAGCCGGTTAAAATTATTAAAAATTGCATTTTTTTGTTTGTCCGAGTAAAGATTCGTGTTATAAATAATTTGCAATTCACAACCACCGCAGGAGGTCAGGCTCTATGTCCGTGAAGGCGTTCATGAAACATCATTACCGCCATTTCAACGCCGCGGTGGTGGTGGACGCGGCCGATGCCTACATCGCCCATTTGAAAAAGGGCGGCAAAATGTTCGTCACTGTCGCCGGCGCGATGAGCACGGCGGAGCTGGGGCTGTCTCTGGCCGAGATGATACGCCGGGACAAAGTCCACGGCATCTGCTCCACCGGCGCCAACCTCGAGGAAGATATATTCAACCTCGTCGCGCACAACCACTACAAGCGTGTGCCTCATTACAGGAACCTCTCCGACAAGGACGAGGTCTGGCTTTTGAACCACCACTTGAACCGCGTGACTGACACCTGCATCCCCGAAGAAGAGGCGATGCGCCGCATCGAGCGGCAGGTGCTTCTGTTCTGGCAAAAGGCCGACAGGGAAGGAAAGCGCTATTTTCCTTACGAGTACATGTACCAGCTCATCCGCAGTGGCCAGATCAAAAAATTTTATCAAATCGATCCCAAGAATTCCTGGGTGGTTGCCGCCTGCCAGAAAGGCATCCCCATCTTCACGCCGGGGTGGGAGGATTCGACGCTGGGAAATATCTTCGTGGCCAACGTGATGAAAAAAGACGTGTCCAATTTCCACGTCGTCAAATCGGGCGTCGAGCAGATGGAGGCCCTGATCGGCTGGTACAAGGCCAACACCAAAAAAGGTTCCGTGGGTTTTTTCCAGATCGGCGGCGGCATCGGCCGCGACTTCCCGATATGCGTGGTGCCTCTGATCACTCAGGACTTGAAGGAAAAATGCCGCCTCTGGGGTTATTTTTGCCAGATCTCGGACAGCACGACGTCCTACGGCTCCTACAGCGGCGCGGTGCCCAACGAGAAGATCACCTGGGGCAAGCTGGACAAGTCGACGCCCCGATTCGTGATCGAGTCCGACGCCTCCATCGTCGCGCCGCTGATTTTTCAATATGTCCTGGGAAAGTAAGTCCGACAGAATCAACGCACCCGACTTTTATATCCGCACGGATTTTAAAATCATCCACGAAGACGACGACCTTCTGGTCGTCGACAAGCCGGCGCCGCTGGCCGTGCATCCGGTAGGCAGTTATTTCGAGCGCAACCTGCACACGCTGCTTAAAAAAGATCCGCGCTGGGCCGACACGAAGCTGCATTTCGCGCATCGTCTGGACGCCGAGACCAGCGGTGTCATCGTCGCTGCCAAAAACTACGAGGCCGCCCGCTTCCTGGGGATAGAGTTCTTGAATGGTCGCGTCGAAAAACGCTATCACGCGCTGGTGTTCGGTGTCCCGGCCCAGGCCCGGGGCCAGATCGATTTTCCTCTGGGTAACGATAAAAGCTCGGGTTTTCAGACTGTCCGCGTCATCGACGCGGCCGGTGAGACGGCCAGCACGCGCTACCGGGTGCTCGAGTCCTGGGAGGGCGAGGATGGCGCCTACAGCGCTTTGGAGGTCGAGCCGCTGACCGGCCGCACGCATCAGATCCGCGCACACCTTTCCTTTATTGGACATGCCGTGGTGGGCGACAAGATTTACATCGATTTGAACATCTTCAGCCGCTATGTTGTGCACGGCATCGAAGAACAGATGCTGCAGCGTGTGAAACTGCCGCGGCTGGCGTTGCACGCCTCGTCCATCGCGTTTACGCATCCGGCCTCGCGTGAGCGCGTGGTTTTTGTGTCGGCCGCGCCGGATTTCAAGGCGGAGCTTGCGGCCCGTGGTGTCCAGGAGAGAGGGCGGGCATGAAAAAATCGGAGAGAGACTTTTCCCGTTTCAAGCAGGACCTGATCGAGCTCATGGTCGCCGACGTGCCCCCGGGTACCGAGAACGACGTGTATTCGGACATGCTGTTCAACATCGGGCGCCTGCGCGATGAGAAGCTGGATCTGGCGGAGCTTAGGCTTCTGAACACCGCCTTCAAGGAACTGCGTTACGCGCTGAAGGTTTTCAAGCCCTATCGCAACGTGCCCAAGGCCGCCGTGTTCGGCTCGGCACGCACGCCGGTGGACCACGCGTCGTTCAAGCTGGCCGAGGACTTTGGCAGGCAACTGGCCAAAAAGGGCTGGATGATCATCACCGGTGGCGCCAGCGGCATCATGGAGGCGGCGATGGTCGGTGCCGGCGCCAAGAACAGCTTTGGCCTCAACATCCTTTTACCATTCGAGCAGAGCGCCAACGCCGTCATCAAGGACAACCAAAAGCTGATATTTTTCAAATATTTTTTCACGCGCAAGCTGATGTTCCTCAAGGAATCGCAGGCGACCGTGCTTTTTCCGGGCGGCTTCGGCACTTTCGACGAGGGCTTCGAATCGTTCACGCTGGTGCAGACCGGCAAGGCCAAGCCCCGGCCCATCGTGCTGGTCGATACTCCGGACAGCCAGTTCTGGTCGTCGGCGATGAATTTCTTGAAGCGCAACATGGAAAAGGAAAAATTGATCTCGCCGGTGGACCTTTCTCTGGTGAGACATTTCCACGACACGCGCGAGGCGGTGGATGAGTTGGAGCGGTTCTACAGCAACTACGATTCCTCACGTTTTTTTAAGGACCAATACCTGGTGCGCCTGAAGAAGCCGCTGTCCAAGGCCGTGCTGGCCCGACTGGACAGGGACTTCAAAGACATGCTCAGCCGCGATAGCTTCGAGCTCATGGCCGACGCCGGCGAGGACGACAACCGTGACCCGGCGTTGCACCGGCTCGTCTTCCATTTCGACAAATCCAGCTATGCCCGCCTCAGGCAGCTTATCGATTATTTGAACACCATATAGCCTTGACTGTCGAAATATTTCCTTGTATGCTAACCCCATAAGCTTTTCAGGCGTCCTTCAGCTCAAACCTATCAAAGATTAAAGGGTGGTCTATGACTTGTTCCGTAAAGAATAAAGTGTATTTTCTTGCCTTGTTTTCCCTTTGTGTCAGCACCGGTATGCTTTACGCCGACGACGGCTCCGTGATGGCTCCGGCTACGGATACCAGCGAGCAAAAGGCCGACGACGCCCGCGCCCTGGCCCAGTTTCCGCGCGCCGAGATGGCGCCGATAGCCCCGGTTGCCCAGCAGCAGGCGCAGGTTCAGGCCGTGAGTGCCAGCGCCCCAGACGCCACAGGCAGATCCAAACAGTCTTCTATGGAATTTCCCAAAGTGCAAAGCCCCGAGGACGAGGCGATGGCCAAGCGCTTTTCCTGGTGGCCCACCGACGCCAAGCCGGCGCCGGTCAAGGACGAAAACCGCAGCGGTTACTGGTGGTGGCCGGATTTGCCAGGCCAGGCCAGACCATGGGGCAACCAGGGCTGGGTGTACGTCCGTAAGATCATCTTCGACTATAAAACCTCCGAAGGGCAGATGAAGCCGTCGCTGATCATCAAGCGCGTTATCAAGAACGTAAAGGCCTATTTCGACTACGACAAATCCGATTTGAGGGACGACACACGCGCTCTGCTGGACAGGGCGCTATTCACGCTCGAGCGCAATCTGAAAGCGGACATCCTGATTACCGGCAACGCCGACACGCGTGGTTCGGAGCAGTACAACATGAAGCTCGGCGAAAACCGCGCCGAGGCTGTCCGTCAGTACTTTATTGGCAAGGGGCTGTCCGAGGCCCGTATCCGCATTTTGAGCCGCGGAAAGCTCGACGCGATGGCGCCGACCGACGACATCGTCGGCATGCAAAAAGACAGGAACGCGCAGTTCATGATCGCCGAGGTCGAGGAGGTCATGATCCCGGCCGAGAAGGCGCATCTTTTCCAGGACAAGATCATCGAGGAGAGGAAGGATATGGAGGGCGCGATCAAGGTTGCTACCAAAGATTATGTGATCCAGGAAGGGGACTCGCTGTGGAAGATCGCCAAAGAGGAATATGGCAACGGCATGCAGTGGAAGCGCATTTATGAGTTCAACAAGGACGTGATCAGCAATCCCGATCGTCCGCGCAAAGGTACCCGGATCAAAATACCGATAGAGTAGTCATTGCGAGGAACGCAGTGACGAAGCAATCTATGCTTAGATTGCTTCGCCCGGCAAGAACGCCGGGCTCGCAATGACAAAAAAGGGAGAATTCGATGGAACACAGAGCAGTAGTCACCCAAGCCAGAGGCACCGTTTCCGAGGCCGACTTCATCTCAAAGGTTTACCTTTGGATGTCTTTCGGTTTGGGCGTCTCGGGGCTGGCATCCGCCTGGCTTTTGTCCCAGCCGTCGCTTTTGCAGGCGATATTTACCAACGGCGTGCTGTTGATCGGCCTGGTCATCGCCGAGTTTGGGCTGGTGATATGGCTTTCGGCCGCGGCCATGAAGATGAGCGCCACGATGGCCTCGACGGTGTTCCTGGTGTATTCGTTTTTAAACGGCATCACGCTCACGTCGGTGTTTTTGGTCTACACGGGCGTTTCAATACTCACGACATTCGGAGTGACGGCAGGCACGTTCCTGTTTTTCAGCGTCTACGGCATCACCACCAAGAAGGACCTCACATCCATGGGCAGTCTCGCCATGATGGGCCTGTTTGGCGTGATCATCGCCAGCGTCGTCAATATCTTCCTGAAAAGCACAATGCTTTACTGGATCAGTACGTTCGTCGGCATCGCGGTGTTTCTGGGTCTGATTGCCTGGGACACGCAGAAGCTCAAGTCTATCTGCGCCCTGGGGTTCGAAAGCGAAGAGGCGCAGAAAAAGGTCACCATCCTGGGCGCGCTGACGCTGTATCTGGACTTCATCAACCTCTTCATTCTTTTGCTGCGCATCTTCGGCAAACGGAGAGATTGACTTTACTTTCCGCCTCTTAGTGCTATAATAAAATCCATAACGAAATAAAAAAAGGGAGTCTGATATAGACTCCCTTTTCGTTTATACTCTATGGCGCTACTTTTAAAAAAAGTTGAACGGCCCCGGGAGCTGAAGTGGTATCAGGCCAGCTCCATGCTTTACGGGGATTGGGGCACCTCCAAGGCCTATGTGCTTGGCCTTGCGTTTGCCATCGCCGGCCACGCCTCTCTCTTTTTCCTGCTGGCCATGAGCGTGCTCACCGCCGTCATAGGCCTTTGCTACATCATCATTTGCAAGGCCTACCCCGAAGGCGGCGGCGTGTATTCGGCTGTGCGTCTGCGCTCCCGAACGCTGGCTGTCATAGGCGCGCTTCTTCTAGTGGCCGATTACGTGGTCACGGCAGCGTTGAGCAGCATCGAGGCCTTCCATTATTTCGGTATCTCCCATCCTGAGCTCTGGGCGATGGGCGCCCTGGCCGTCATCGGCATCATCAACATCGTAGGACCCACTAAAAGCGGCAATGTGGCCACCGTCATCGCGGTGGTCGTGATGTTTTTGCTCGGCATGCTCTGCCTCTCTGTTCTGCCGCACCTGAGGAGCGTGCAGATCACTGTCCCTGAAGGCTCGCTCTTTTCCAATTGGACCAAGTATGTGGGGATCGTGTTGGCGCTGTCCGGCGTGGAGGCTATAGCCAATGTCACCGGCATCATGCAAGAGCCGGTGGGTAAGACAGCGAAAAAGGCAATATTGCCGGTTTTGTTGGAAGTGACCGTCGTGTCTTTGATTTTGGGCGCCGCGATGAATGCCATTCCCGGCCTTACCGACCACACCGAGGACATGATACGTGTCATAGGTGACTATTACATAGGCACCTGGTTCGGTAAGCTGATTGCGGTTATGCTCGGGTTTTTGCTTTTGTCAGCCTGCAACACGGCGATCATGGGTCTTATCAGCATCCTATTTTTAATGTCCAAGGACAAGGAGCTGCCGCCGCTTTTCAGCAATCTCAACCGCTATGGCATGCCGTGGTTCGGTCTGCTGGTGGCCACCGCGGCCCCGGTGGTCGTGCTGGCCATGGACCACGATATACGGCACTTGGCGGCGCTTTACGCTATAGGTGTGGTCGGCGCCATCACGATTAATCTAGGGGCCTGTTTCAGCAATTCCAATCTAAACATCAAATGGCATGAGCGAGTGGCGCTTGGCGCCGCCGCCGCGGTGATGTTCCTGATAGAACTCACCATCATTTACCAAAAACCGAATGCTGTTGTGTTCGCCGGCTGCATACTCACAGCCGGCCTCTCGGCGCGCGCCGTTGGCCAATGGGCGGAGAAGCGAAGGCCTGTGGTGGTGCCCGAGGTGTTGGGTATCAACGTGCTGACCATAGAAGAAGCGCGCGACCTGATGCCGCTTTACAAAGGCTCGACGCTGGTGGCCATCAAGGCCGTCAGCGCGACGCTGATCGAGGAGGCTGTCGTGCACGCGCGCGGCAAGGGCGAGAAAGTCGTCTACGTGCTGTATGTGGAAGAAAAGCCGCCGGGGTGGGCGTATCCGACAGAGGTGGAGCCTTCCAAGGACGCGGTGAGCGTGCTGAACGAGGCGGTGCAGGCGTTCGAGCAGAAAGTCGTCACGGCCGTTCCTCTGTGGACGCTGGGTGACAACGCCGGCGGCCTGATAGTCAAGACGGCCAAGGATCTCAACCTCGACACCGTCATGATAGGCTCGACCAAGCGCGGCGCTTTGGAGCGTCTACTCAGAGGCGAAGTGCTGAAAAACATCACCGAGCAATTGCCTCAAGAAAAACATTTGATCATTTGCAATTAACGGGAGGGGCCATGTCCGTTTTGGTTTTGGTGCGTCACGGAGAATCTCAGTGGAATTTGGAAAACCGCTTTACCGGCTGGGTGGATGTGCCGTTGTCGCCCAAGGGCGTCGAGGAGGCCAAGGCTGCCGGCCAAAAAATCAAGCAGGAAGGGCTGCGCTTTGACAAGGCCTATACTTCCAACCTCAAGCGCGCGCAGGATACGCTGGACTACATCCTGGAAAAGCTGGATCAGAAAAGTATCCCTTTGGAAAAAGACCAGGCGTTGAACGAGAGACACTACGGCGATCTGCAGGGTCTTAATAAAGCCGAAACGGCCAAAAAATTCGGCGACGAACAGGTCAAGATATGGCGGCGCTCGTATGACATCGCGCCCCCCAACGGTGAAAGCCTGAAAGACACGGCCGCGCGCACGCTGCCTTATTTCGAGACCAGGATACTCAAGGACTTGAAAGACGGAAAAAACGTGATCGTGGCCGCCCACGGCAACAGCCTCAGATCCATAGTGATGAGCCTGGACAAGCTCAGCAAAGAGCAGGTGCTGGAGCTCAACCTCGCCACAGGCGCGCCTCTGGTTTACAGCTTCGATAAAAACCTCAGCATCCTTTCCAAAAAAGAATTAAAGTAGCTGCCGTAAGGCGCGCATTTCACTGATTTCCATGGAGGGCACGTTTAAACATGCCCTGCTTTTTTTGTCGTTTAACATTATAGGTATTAATTAAAAGTTGACAAAAACATAATTTTTTGATACTGTTCAGCTTAAAGTTGTTAATATTTGATAACTAATAGAGGAGGGCGACTCGTGGACTTGCAAACGACCATTGTGGCACCTGCGGAAGCAATGTGGGCGCGCGTCTTGGGGTTTATGCCTATGTTGATAAGCGTGATCCTCATCCTGATTGTCGGATGGGTGTTGGCTTCTATAGTGCAAAAGGTCATCACGCGGTTTTTGAAGCTGGCCCGGCTGGATACCGTGAGTGAAAAAATCGGCATCGCCAACATCCTCTCCAAGGGAGACATCAACTACACCCTCTCAGAAATCATGGGCGTGCTGGTCTATTGGCTGCTCATGCTCGTCGTTCTGCTCATGGCCGTCAACGCGCTTCAGCTCAACGTCGCGGCGACGCTGCTCAATCAAGTCATCCTGTACGTCCCGAACGTAATCGCCAGTGTGTTCATACTGGTGCTGGGTATTTTTTTCGCCAGCATCATTGCCAACACGGTGCGCACCACGGCGGCCACGGCCGGCATTACGCAGGCACGGTCGCTGGGGCAGAGCACACAGGTGGTGATCGTGGTGTTCACCATCCTCGAGGCGCTCAAGCAGCTTCAGATCGACACGACTATCATCGAATACGTGGTCATCGCCATTCTCGCCGCGCTGGCCTTTGGCGTCGGTCTGGCCATAGGCCTGGGTTGCAAGGAGATAGCGTTCAAGTATGTCAATCAGCTCATAGACAGCTTCAGGTCGAAAAAATAACGGATAGGACCGGCCCCCGTCTGCCGTCAGGCAGGCGGGGGCCGGTCCTGTTTTATCCCGCTTTACGCCGCATTCCTTTCCGCGTCCCTTTGTGTTATATTCAACTTCCATGAGAAAATATCTCTTTATCACGCTTCTTTTGGTGCTGGCCGGTTGTTCGCCCTACGGTCCCGAAGAGCTGGACCGGCTGATGAAGGAGGACCCCGATTTTAAGCTGATGGTCGCCACGCGCGACCAGATGAGCCAGCAGATGCGCCTTATCAAAGACGACCTGCTGGCCAAGAAAAAGGGCATGGACGCGCAGGTGGGCAAGCTGCGCCAGGATTACGACACGTTCGCCAAGAGCCAGAACGTGAAAATAGAAAAATTTAAGGCTGTGAGCGAAACCAATCGCAACCAGCTGGCCCAGGAGATACAGACCGCGGCCGCGCGACTGAAGGACAAGGGGCAGGAGCTCAGGCGCTACGAGGAAATCATGAAAGGCTGGAAGGGGCTGCTCAAAAATTCCAAGTCCACCGAGATATCTTCACGGGACAAGCAAAAATGGGAAGAGGACATTTTGAGGCTTGAGGAAAAGATGCGGCCGCTCAAGGAAGTCATTGAAGAACTGAAAATTCAGATCCGGTTGAAAAAACGCAAACTCAGCTTCCTTCGCTGATCTCACTCTAAAAAATGATGGTCCCCTCGTTCGAGCAGTTTAAATCCGTTCCGCCAGGCGCCTCGGCCGCTTTCCTCAAAAAACTGGATTTTTACGCGGACCCCTTTTGGTTGTACGAGCGCTTTCGTGGCGGCACCAGCGTGCTCTTGGAGAGCGCGCGCGCGGGCCAGGACAGCGGGCGTTATTCGCTGATGGCAAGACGCCCTTTTATGACGTTTCACTGCAAGCGCGGCGCCGTGACCGTGGTCTCCGGGCGCAAACAAAAAAAGCGCGGCGCTCCGCTGGAGGTCTTGAAGCGTCTGATGCATGCCTGGCGCGCGCCGTCCGCACCCGGGTTTCCGCCTTTCACCGGCGGCGCTGTGGGGTTTTTCGCCTATGAGGCCAAAAACCTCGTCGAGCCGGGACTTCCTCAAACGGCACCGGACGATCTGGGGTTGCCTGATATCTATCTTCTTTTTTTCGACCGAGGCCTGCTTGTCGACCACAAAGAGAAGGCGCTCTGGATGTTCGTCACGGTGAAGCGCCGCGGCCCCGCGCGGCGCGTGTACGCGGACGCCGCGATGAAGCTCAAGCGCCTTGAGCGCGAGCTTCGCCGACGGTTTGTCCGCAGGCCGGCAGTCGTCGGGGACGCCCCGCGCTCTCCCGACGTCAAACGCGTGGTTTGCCTGTCCACGGCGGCGCGTTTCATGCACAGCGTCGAGACTGCCAAGCGCCACATCCGCGCCGGCGACATTTTTCAGGCCAACATTTCCCAGCGTTTCGATTTGCCGATGGGACCCCGGCAAGCGCTGGAGGTTTACCGCCGTTTGAGAAAGATCAACCCTTCGCCGTTTTTCGGCTTGCTCGAGACGCCCGGTTTCCAAATTATCTCCGGCTCGCCCGAGCGGCTGGTGAAATTGGAGAACGGCGTCGTGGAAACCCGGCCCATCGCCGGCACGCGCAAGAGGGGGAGGACTTCGGCCCAGGACAGGACCGTCGCGCTTGAGCTTTTGCTCAACGAAAAAGAGCGCGCAGAACACATCATGCTCGTGGATCTGGAGCGCAACGACCTGGGGCGTGTGGCTGAGTTCGGCAGCGTTTCCGTGGACCAGTTCATGATACTGGAAGACTATTCGCACGTGAAGCACATCGTCTCCAATGTGCGCGGCGTGCTGAGGCGGGGGCTCGACGCCCTGGACGTGATCCGGGCGTTTTTTCCCGGCGGCACCATCACCGGGGCGCCGAAAGTGCGCTGCATGGAAATCATCGATACTCTGGAACCGGTGGCGCGCGGCCCGTACACCGGCTCGCTGGGTTATTTGAGCTTTACCGGCAACATGGATTTGAATATCATTATACGCAGCCTTGTGCTCCGCGCCGGGCGCGCCCATCTGCAGGTCGGGGCGGGTATCGTGGCCGATTCGCAGGCCAGAAAGGAATATGAGGAAACCCTTTATAAAGCAGAGGCCGTTCTGGCCGCGCTCTTCGGCGAGGCCGCCACGCGCGCCTTCTTCTCCAAGCTCCGAACTGCCGCTGACGCTGTTGGATGAAGTCTCCTGCTTCGAGACGCTCAGAGTCTACGGGGGGCGCCTGTTTAAATTCGGAGAGCACTTCGACCGCCTTTCGGAATCCTGCCGCGCGCTGAACCGCGCTCTGCCTCTGGAGGCTGTCGAGCTCAAGCACTGGACGCTCGAGGCCGTAAGGGAAAGCGGGTGGAAGGACTGCCTGGTGAGGCTCAGCGTGCACTGGGACGCGGCGTCCGGGGGGGCCGTTGTGGCCATGGTACGCGAGTTTGTCCGGCATGAGGCGGCGCTGTACCGCGCCGGCGTAAGTCTCAAGACCGTGCCCACGCGACGCTCGACGCTCAAGGCACAGGACCCTCAGATCAAGGCCTCGCAGTTCGTCGGCGGCGTGATGGCCGTGTTGGAAAAAGGCGGCGACCCGGCGCATGAGCTTCTGCTTCTCGGACCGTCAGGAGATGTCGCCGAAGGCACGGTCTCCAATATTTTTATAGTCAAACAAAAAAGGATTTTGACACCTTCGGTGAGTTCGGGTATTTTAAGGGGAGTGACGCGTGGTTTCGTGATGGAGCTCGCTAAAAATAAAGACCTTCCCGTGGTCGAGACGTTTTTATCCCGTCATGAGGTCTACACCGCCGACGAGTGCTTCATGACCAACACCTCTTCGGAAGTGCTTCCCGTCGTGTGTGTGGATCGGCGCGTTATCGGAAGCGGCAAGCCCGGACCGGTCACGCGTCTTTTGGCGGGCGAATTTAAGAAAAACAGAGGACGTTACTGCCAATGAGAGCGGCCGTCCGTGAAAAAGTCACCCCTACGAGAAAAATGACAAAGACAAAGATTAAGCGGGCCCTGATCAGCGTTTACGACAAGACAGGCATCGTCGCGTTTGCCAAGGAGCTGCAGGCCTTGGGCGTGGAGATCATCTCTACGGGGGGAACAGCCGACCTCCTGCGAAAAGAAGGGCTGCCGGTGACCGGTGTCTCCAGCGTCACGCAGTTTCCCGAGATGCTGGGCGGCCGCGTCAAGACGCTGCACCCGAATGTGCACGCGGGACTGCTGGCGCTGCGCGACAACGAGGAGCATCTGCAGACGCTGGCCGAGCACAATATCAAGCCGATAGACCTTCTGGTGGTCAACCTGTACCCGTTCGGAGACGCCGTGAAGACCAAGACGCATGAGAGCGAGATCATAGAGATGATAGACATCGGCGGCCCTGCGATGCTGCGCAGCGCCGCCAAAAACTTCCGTTCGGTGGCCGCGGTATCGGACCCGGCTGACTACACACGCGTGGCGAAGGAACTCAAAGAGAATTACCAGATCGGCGAGGCGACGCTCAAGTCGCTGGCCGCCAAAGTCTTCAAACTCACCGCCTACTACGACGGCCTCATCGCGGACTATCTCGAGGGTAAAAAACCGTCCACAGCGACGTTTCCCGAATCACTGACGCTCAGCTTCGACAAGCAAGGCGACCTGCGCTACGGAGAAAACCCGCATCAGAAAGGCGCGCTTTACCGTGAAAAAGGCGTCTTGGCCGGCGTGGTCTCGGCCAAGCAGCTGCATGGCAAAGAGCTGTCATTCAATAACATCCTGGACCTGGACATAGCGCTGGAGATGGTACAGGCCTTTCGCGAGCCGGCCTGCTCGATCATCAAGCACACCAGCCCCTGCGGTTTCGCGTTGGGCAAGGACGCCACGCAGGCGTTTAAAAACGCCTATCTCTGCGACCCGCTGTCGGCGTTCGGCTCCATCGTGGGCTTTAACGGCGGGGTCGACGCCAAGACCGCTCGCGAACTCTTGAAAAGCGGTTTCATCGAATGCGTGATCGCCAAAGATTTCGATAAAGCCGCGCTCGAGCTTCTGCGAAGCAAGAAAAACCTCCGTCTTTTGGCGGCGCCTGGCGGGGTGGGCGGCGCGACGCTGGATTTCAAAAAAGTCAAAGGCGGGCTTTTGGTGCAGGAGAGCGACGCCAAAGAAGTCGGCGCCGTGGACTTAAAATACGTCACCAAGATCGCGCCCAAGAAAGCACAGATCGAAGACCTGCTCTTCGCTTTCAAGATCTGCCGCTATGTCAAGTCCAACGCCATAGTCATCGTCAAAGACCGCAAGACCGTGGGGCTTGGCATGGGCCAGCCTTCGCGCGTGGATTCTTGCATGACGGCGCTGAGAAAGGCCGGCAAGCGCGCGCGTGGCGCCGTGCTGGCCTCGGACGGGTTTTTCCCCAAGCCCGACTCCATAGCGCTGGCCAAAAAATACGGCATCAGCGCAGTGATCCAACCAGGCGGGTCTATACAGGACGCCGAAGTGATCAAGGCCTGCGACCATGCCCGTATCGCCATGGTCGTCACCGGCGTCCGCCATTTCAAACATTAATCCCCGGCGCTAAGTCCGCCCGCGCGCATCTTTTCGCATTTTTTTTACCCTCATGCTAAGCTATTCCCCCTATGAATTACGCGGAAGCCTTGCAGTACGTCAACGCGTTCATCAATTACGAAAAGACCGTCGCTTATGCCTACCCCGAGGCGTTCAAGCTGGACCGCATGCGCTCTCTGGCCAAGGCCTTGGGCAACCCGCAGAACGCCTACGACTCGGTGCTCATCGCCGGTTCCAAGGGCAAGGGTTCGACGGCCGCGCTGCTAGGCTCCATCCTGCGCATGGAAAACCTGCGTGTGGGTCTTTACACGTCACCGCATCTTCTGGACATCCGTGAGCGTATCGCCGTGAACGGCGTTCCCGTCGGCGAGGCGCGTTTCATCGAGCTGGCGCTGGAGATACGCCGGGTGCTGGATGACTCTGAATGGCGGCGTGACCCGCCGACGTTCTTCGAGGTATTGACAGCAATGGCGTTTTTATATTTCAAACAGATTAAGGTACAAGTGGCCGTGCTCGAGGTAGGTCTGGGAGGGCTTTACGATTCCACCAATATCGTGAAGGCCAAGGTCGCCGGCATCACGCCCATCAGTCTTGAGCATACGGAAAAGCTCGGCAAGACGGTTGCCAAGATTGCCGTGCAAAAGGCCGGCATCATCAAGGGACGCGAGATCGTGGTCTCGGCTGCACAGCCTGCTGACGCGGAGAACGTGATACAGCGCATGGCCGAGGACAAAGAGGCCCAGGTGCTGCGTCTGGGCAAGGAGATCCGTATCACCGAGAGGGAGCATGACACCGGTTCTCAGCGCTTTGACGTCCGGACGCCGTATGGAAACTTTTATGATCTTGAGCTGACGCTTCTGGGAAGGCATCAAATCGAGAACGCGGCGCTGGCGCTGACTCTGGCCAAAAGCCTGGAAAAGAAATCGCGCTTGCAGATATCGGAAAGCGCCATACGCCAGGGCATACGCGGCGTGTACTGGCCAGGGAGGCTGGAAAAAGTGGAAGATAGTCCCTCGCTGGTCTTGGATGGCGCTCACAACGTGGACAGCGTGAAAAAAACCGTGCTGGCGTTGCACAGGCATTTCTCTTATGACAAGCTGTGGGTGGTGCTCGGCATCTCGGCGGACAAGGATGTAGACGGCATACTGGAGCAGCTCATGCCCGAGGCCTCAGGCATGACGCTGACGCAGTCCGACAGCCCGCGCGCGCTGCCTGCCAGGGAGTTGGCCAGCCATGCCGAGGCGTTTCACAAAACTGTGCGGGTGGAGCCGCTCGCCGCCGAGGCGCTGGAAAAAACCAGGGTGCTTGCGGGTCCGAATGATCTAATCCTGGTGACGGGGTCGCTGTTTCTTGTCGCGGACATCAAAAAGGCGCTGAACGGGAGCATCGTATGATCCGAGAGTTCGAGCAGGACACCATCGCGGCTATCTCTACGCCGCCCGGCGAAGGCGGTATAGGCATCGTGCGCCTCAGCGGGCGCCAGGCTCTGGCCATAGCCGATAAAATTTTTAGTCCTCGAGGCAAGACCCCGGCCCACCAGCAAAAAAGTTTCACCGCGCAGTACGGGCACGTGGTGGCGTCTGAGGGTGGGCGGACACGGGTGGTGGATGAGGTGCTGCTTCTTGTCATGCGCGCGCCCAAAAGTTACACATGCGAGGATGTGGTAGAGATCAGCGCTCACGGTGGTGCCGCGACGCTCGAGGCAATTTTACGCCTGGTCCTCGAGGCCGGCGCCCGGCTGGCGGCGCCCGGCGAATTCACTCAGAGGGCGTTTCTCAACGGGCGCATAGACCTCTTGCAGGCCGAAGCGGTGCTGGATCTCATTCAGGCCAAGACCGAGCTCGGTCAGCGCGCGGCCGCCGCTCATCTGGGAGGCGGGCTTTCCAAAAAAATGCTGGTCTTGAAAGACGTTTTGGTTGGCGTGCTCAGCCATTTGGAGGCCTGTGTCGATTTTCCCGAAGACGCGCCGGACACGGACTCGCGGGAGGCGATAGAGAAAAAGATCGAAGGCGCTGTTTCGGATATACACGCACTTTTGGCCGGCTCGGAGCTGGGCCTGATAGTCAAAAATGGTCTGAAAACCGTGATCGCTGGAAGGCCGAACGTCGGCAAGTCCAGTCTCATGAACCGCCTGTCCCGTTCCGACCGCGTGATAGTCACGGCCTATCCCGGCACCACACGCGACGTGGTCGAAGAGACTGTCCAGATGAGGGGGCTACCCCTGCGCCTTTTGGACACGGCAGGCATACAGGACAGCTCTCACCCGATAGAAAAACAGGGGATTGAAAGGTCTAAAAAGTCCATGGAGGCGGCGGACCTGGTGCTTTATGTTTTGGACGGCAGCCAAAATCTGAGTCCTGAGGACACAGTTTTGTTAAAAAGTCTGAATGATAAAGCCAAAATAGTGGTGATCAACAAAATGGATCTCAAGCAAAATCTTGAAGTGAAAGAGCTGCAACAATATCTGGACGGTAGCCCTTTGGCCTATTGCTCCTGCCTCGATGACAGGGGTATTGATGAATTAGAAAACAAAATATTTAGCTTTATATGCCAAGGCCGTGAGCTGTCGCATGAACCCCTAGTCAGCTCCCTAAGGCAAAAGACGCTATTACAAAAAACTTTAGAAAGTCTGGAGCAGGCTCAAAGCGCTTGCCGAGAGCATCTTTCCCCTGAGTTTTGTGCCGCCGATGTCCGCATCGCGCTTCAGCATCTGGGAGAGCTGGTCGGTGAAGTGGTGCCTGACGATGTTCTTGAAGTGCTTTTCAAACAATTCTGCATAGGGAAGTAGCGCCCTTATTCCTTGCAGTCCCGCCCCATTGCTTATATAATAACTCCTTAAATCTTTATAAAAAACTATGGGAATGGATGAATCCTCGATTCTAGTGCAGTTAGGCCGAAATAAAGTACTTTTGGCCGCTTTTACGGCCTGGGCTGTCGCGCAGGCGCTCAAGGTGCTTAGGGGTGTGCTGACTGAAAAACGCTTCAACTTTAAGTGGTTTTTGAGGTCAGGCGGCATGCCTAGCTCCCATGTGGCCTTGTCTATTTGCCTGACCACCACCATAGGATTGGAATACGGGTTCAGCTCGGGTTTTTTTGCCATGTCTCTGGGGTTTGCCGTCATTACGATGTTTGACGCCCAGGGCGTGCGCCGCCACAGCGGCAAGCAGGCGACGCTGCTGAACAAGATACTGGACGACATCTATGCGCACAAGGGCGTGGAAGAGACCAAGGTCAAAGAGCTTTTGGGGCACACCCCTGTAGAGGTCTTCGCCGGCGGCGCGCTGGGAATAGTTATCGCCTTGCTTTTTTACAGTTAATGTCCGAGGCTTTTTTGAATAAAAAAACCGTTGGATTGGCCGTGGGAGGGACAGTTTTGGCGGCGCTTGCGCTGAGCGGCGCTCTGCTGTTTAGTCCCTACGCGGAAAAGAGGCCGTCCCCGCTGATGGGCACCGCCATCGCCGAGGCGGGCCAGATCCCTGTTTCTTCCGAGACCCCGTTAATGAAATCTTTTTTGTCCCCCGTCCCCGATGAACGTTCGGTCATGATACAAGTCCAGCGCGGCGACAACTTGAGCCGCATCTCCAAAAAATACAACGTGACTGTCGATTTGATTAAAAAAATTAACGGGTTGCGGGGCGACTCTTTGCGCTCGGGCATGAAGCTCAAGATGCCGAGCTGCCGCTTGAACATCGTGGTCGACAAGTCGTTGAACACGCTATTACTCAAGGCGGACGAGGAGGCGTTAAAGACTTACGTGGTTTCCACAGGCCAGAACAACTCAACACCGGTGGGGACTTTCAAGATAACGGACAAGCTGGCGAACCCCACCTGGTACACGGCCGGGGCTGCGATCCCACCGGGCAGTCCTAAGAACGGGTTGGGCACGCGCTGGATGGGTTTGTCTAAAAAAGGCTACGGTATCCACGGTACGGTAGAGCCCGAAAGGCTGGGGCAGCAGGTCACGGCGGGTTGCGTGCGCATGAAAAACGAGGAGGCTGAAGAGCTTTTCAGCTTTCTACCCGCCGGTGCCGAGGTGACCATTGTCGATTGATCTGTTGAAAACGGGGGATGCACGGTGATTACGACGTTGGATTTTGAAAAACCCATATTTGAATTAGAAAAGAAGATCAGCGAGCTCAATCACCTGAGCACCGACGGCAACCTCAACCTGCAGTCCGAGGTCAAAAAGCTCGAGGCGCGCCTGTTGCATCTAAAAAAAGAGACTTACCTGCACCTGACGCCGTGGCAGCGTGTCCAGTTGGCGCGCCACCCACGCCGGCCTTACACGTTGGACTATATCGGCGCGATATTCACTGACTTCGTAGAGTTGCACGGTGACAGGACTTTCGCCGACGACAAGGCGCTGGTCGGCGGTTTCGGCAAGCTGGAAGGCCAGTCGTTCCTTGTGCTGGGCCATCAGAAAGGCCGTGACGCCAAGGAAAACATCATGCGCAACTTCGGCAGTGCGCACCCTGAAGGCTACCGGAAGGCACTGCGCCTCATGAAAATGGCCGAGAAGTTCAATACGCCGATAGTCGCGTTGGTGGACACGCCGGGCGCCTATCCGGGAGTGGGCGCCGAAGAGCGGGGCCAAGCCTACACTATCGCCATGAACATCCGCGAGATGGCCCGCATCCGGGTGCCCATTCTGGTATTCGTGATCGGCGAAGGCGGTTCGGGCGGCGCACTGGGCATCGGTGTCGGCGACCGCGTACTGGTTCTGGAAAACGCTTACTATTCGGTGATCTCGCCCGAAGGCTGCGCGGCCATTTTATGGAAGGACAGAACCAAAGCGCCCGAGGCGGCCGCCGCGCTCAAACTCACCGCCAAAGACCTGTTTGAACTGGGTCTTATTGACGAGGTGATCAAGGAGCCGCTCGGCGGAGCCCACCGCGACGGAGCGGCCACTGCCGAGGCGGTCAAGACGGCCATAAAGAAGCATTTTAAGGAGATGCGCGGCGTCGACGCCGAGGCGCTGATCGCCAGGCGTTACGCCAAGTTCAGGTGTATGGGGGTTTTTGAAAATAACCTCACGACTCAGCTCGTGCAGAGGGTCCCGCTAAAAAATGAAAAAAAGCGGCATGAAAAAAGAGTTTCAGCTACACAGTGACCTGTCCGAAGTCCAGAACGCCAGCGCCAAGGTCTTAGCGTTTTTAAAGCCGCTGAGGCTGGGTGAAGGGGTGTTGTTCGATATCCGTCTGTGTCTGGAAGAGGCGCTGATCAATGCGATCAAGTATGGCAACGAGGGACGCAAGGACCTCAAGGTGCGCCTGGCTGTCGAGGCCGAGCCGCGCGAGGTTCGGCTGTCCGTGGAGGACCAGGGCCGCGGTTTCGACAGCAGCAAGGTCAACGATTGCACCCGGGCGGAGAACCTTGGCAAGGCCGGCGGCCGGGGCGTTTTCCTGATGCACCAGTTGATGGACCGGGTCAAGTACAACGCCAAGGGCAACGGTGTGCTGATGGTCAAGCTTTTGAACAAGGAAACGCGGGCGCCCAAGCAGGGCAAGTGATCAAGCGGAGGAAGCTATGGACGTGAAGTTATACGAAGACGACGGGGTGACGGTCTTTCAGGTGAATGGTGAGATCAATATCAGCAGCTCGCCGGACCTGCGCAAGCATTTCGAGAAACTATCGTCGAAAAAAATCGTGCTGGACCTGGAAAAGGTGACGTATGTCGACAGCTCGGGCCTTGCCACGCTGGTCGAGATGCTCAAAAAGACCAAGTCCAAGGGCGGCATTCTCGGCCTGGCCGGTATGACCGACAAGGTCAAAAGCCTTTTCGAAATCACCAAGCTGGACAAGCTGTTTGCCATTTATCCGAGCCGGTCGCAAGCGGTCTCGCAGGTGAAGTAAAGGCGATCCCCGTTGATTTTATTATTGGAGGCGGTCGGAAGGTCTACCCACGCGTTTCTCAACCAGTCCCGAGAAATCTTCCTGCTTTTCAGCCAGACGCTCTACTGGATATTCGCCGGCCCTTTTCGCAAAAAGCCCGTCTCGAGAAAAGGCGTCTTCGCCCAAACCGTTTTTTCAGGAATTCATTCGCTGACCATCGTTTTTTTTGTCGATTTTTTCATAGGGATGGTGCTGGCCATGCAGTCAGCCTATCAGTTGCAGCAGATGGGCGCCACTCTCTACGTCGCGGCGCTGGTCGGCGTCTCGATGACGCGTGAGATCGGCCCGGTGCTCACGTCTCTGGTCATCGCAGGTCGCGTCGGCGCGGCGATCACGGCGGAGCTGGCCACGATGAAGGTGACCGAGCAGGTGGAGGCGCTGGAGACCATCAGCCTGAACCCGGTGAGGTATCTGGTGGCGCCGCGCTTTCTGGCGCTGGTGATGATGCTGCCTTGCCTGGTCATCCTCGGCGACCTGGTGGGTATGTTCGGTGGCTATGTGGTGGGTGTGACGCAGTTGGGTCTGAGCCCGGGGCTTTACATCGACACGACCATAGAATTTTTGACGGTGAAAGACATCCTGACCGGCCTTTTGAAGAGCGGGGTGTTCGCGGCTATCATCGCGATGATAGCCTGTTACCAGGGCATCTCCACCGAAGGCGGAGCCGAGGGTGTCGGCCGCTCGACTACCAAGAGCGTGGTCACCTCGTTCATCATGATCATCATCGCTGACGCCATTTTGACGGCGGTGTTTTATTTCGCCAAAACGTGAAACGGACGCTATGAGGCCCCGGCCCCCTGAAGAGATAGTGATACAAGTCAAAAACCTGGTGAAGAACTTTGGCTCGCGCCGCATCTTGAGCGGCATCAGCGTGGACATCTACCAGGGTGAGACGCTAGTGATTATGGGCGGCTCGGGCTGCGGCAAGAGCACTCTTTTGAGGCATCTGATCGGATCGATGAAGCCCGACTCCGGCGAGGTCTGGATGTTCGGGCAGGACATAGCCAAGGCCTCGGAGGACCAGATGCACGAGATACGCAAAAAATTCGGCATGCTGTTCCAGTCCGGCGCGTTGTTTGATTCAATGACCGTGGGCGAGAACATCGCTCTGCCGCTCAGGGAACACGCCAAGCTCGATGACGCGATCGTGAATATCATTATCAAAATGAAATTGGAGCTGGTGGGGCTGCGCGGGTTCGAGAACCTGATGCCGTCGCAGCTTTCGGGCGGCATGAAAAAGAGGGTGGGTCTGGCCCGCGCGATAGTAATGGACCCCAGCATTGTTTTTTATGACGAGCCGACGGCGGGCCTGGACCCGGTGATGACCGGTGTCATCGACAAACTCACCATGGACCTGACCAAGAAGCTCAACATCACGTCTGTTGTTGTGACGCACGACATGGGCAGTGTGTTTCGCATCGCCGACAGGATAGTGATGCTGCACCAGGGCGAGATCCTGCAAATCGGCACACCGTCGGAGATCAAAAATTCCAAACACCCGATTGTGCAGCAGTTTATCAGCGGGGACGCCGAAGGCCCGATCTCTTTCGTGCAAAAAGGGGACGATTACCTCGATCATTTGACTTCCGAAATGAACCCATGAGATTTATCTAAAGGAGAAAGCCGCGCATGGAAATACGAATGACGAACGAGGCAAAAACGGGCGTATTGGTCTTGGTGTGCGCGGTCGCTCTGGGCGCGCTGCTTTTGAAAGTCGGAAATTTTTCTTTAATGCAAAAAGGGTATCACGTGACGTCGCGCTTCGGTTTCACGGCCGGTGTCAAGGCGCACGCGCCGGTGCGCCTGTCGGGCGTGGATGTGGGTGAGGTCAAGGACATCCGCCTGGTGTACGGGGACACGACCGCCATTGAGCTTGTACTATGGCTCAAGGACGGCGTGAAGCTGCGTGCCGATTCGAAGGCCTATGTGACTACGCTTGGGATGATGGGCGAAAAATACATAGAGATCAAGGCCGGCACCAAGGCCACGCCCTACGTCAGCGACGGGGGCAGCATCCTCGCTGAAGACCCGCTGCGGCTGGAGGACCTGCTGGCGGTGGCGACCGACGTCGCCGAAGACATCAGCCAGATGGCCAACGACATCAGCGCGCTGACCAAGCGCATCGACAAGGCCGTCGTGGACAACAGGCCGCGGCTGGACCATATGTTCGAAAATTTTGAGGAGACCTCGGTAAACTTCAAGGACTTCAGCCAGGACATCAAGTACCATCCTTGGAAGGTGCTGATGAAGGGCAAAGAAAAAAGCAAGGAAGAGATGGACAAAGACACGGCCAAACGCATGGCCGATAAAAAAAATAGGGAGAAATGAACATGCGAGCAGCGCGCTTATTCATGCTGATGGCGGTCGGGATGGGCTTGGGTTTTTCGGTCACGTTTGCCGCCGATGCACCGTCGGCCAAGATTATTTTCATCGACGGTACGGTCCAGGCCAAAAACACGCCGCAGGCCGCGTGGACAGACGCCAAGATAGGGGATGAGCTGGCCACCGGCGCCGAAGTGATGACGGGCGTTAATTCCAACTGCGAGCTCGCTTTGGCTGACGACCGCAAAAGCGCCATACGCTTAAAGCCGGAGACGCACGCCAAGCTTGCTTCTCTGGACCCGGTGAAAGTCGATTTGCAGTCCGGCAGGGTATTCAGTCTCGTGCGCGACTTGAAGAAAGGCTCGAAGTTTGAAGTCGGCACGTTGACGGCCATCGCGTCGGCGCGCGGCACCGGCTGGGAACAGGACATGGACTCGGTGGGTGTCTTGGAGGACAGCGTGCATGTGGAGAATACCCAGGGCCAGGAGATGGAGATACAGGAAGGCCAGGGAATAGAAATCGAGGACGACGGCTCATTCGGCGATTCTTTCGAGGTGCCTGCCGAAAGTCGCAGCGAGTTTGAGGAGTTCGAGCAGGCCGCCCCCGAACATCTGGCTTCCGCGCCGGCCGAGGGTTCCTCCTCAAGCGAGCCCTCCGCCGATGCGGGCGCTACGGCTGAAACTACAGGCAGCGCAGACAAAACTCCTGAAGCACCGCCGGACGCTGCGGGACAAGGCGGCGCTGAATCCTCGGGAGAAGGCCACGCGCCCGAAGAGCCCAATCAGGAAAGCACGGACACCCTCGACACGTCAGAGGCTTCTTCCGAAAGCAGCGGGGAGAGCGCGGATGGCCAGGACATTGAAGAGGGCGCCGACACGGCTGAATCCGAGGCGCTGCAGTCCGAAAACGTGATCGAAGCGCAACAAGAGGCCGACGATGCCGACACTGAAGAGGAATCGAGTTCCAGTACGTCCGATCCCTGCATCAACGGTTACAACAGCCACGGGCCCTGCTGATGCGTTTCGCCCAACCTTCCATGACGTCAGCCAAGGCCTTTTTGCCGCTGGTCCTGGCCTTTTTTGTCTGCCTCCCTGCGGCCTCCGCCGCCGAGGATGCCTTCAAGGCCAAGGCGTCATTAGTCACAGGCTACGACAACAACTCGGGCTTGAATCAATCAAAAAAAGGCGATATCTTCGCGCAGGAATCGTTGTTTTTAAACTACACGCTGCCCGCCGCTAAATGGACCAAGCTCAAGATCTCGGGCGGCGCGCTCAATTCCAACTATTTCGAGGCGACGGACCAGAACATCTTTTTGCCCAGCCTCGGCCTCGACGCCGATTTCCGTCTGGCGGAGGCCACCACGCTCGAGACCAGCTATGATTTCCAGTACGTCGATTTCGTGAACAACGAGGGCGTCACACTTTTCAAAAACGAGTGGCGTGCCGGTCTCAGGCAGAAAATCGACAAGCGCTGGACCCTGCGCGGCGGGCTGTCGTTTTCGGTGAGAGACTACGAGGACAGGAAAAAGCGCGACGGCGGCGGGCACCTTATCGATGAAGAGCGCCAGGACACCCGGCCCGGCCTCGATACGGAACTCCGTTTCAAACCCGACAAAAAAACATTGCTGAAGGCCGGCTACCTCTACTACGTCAACGATTCCAACGACCTGTTCAACGACTATTACGATTATTCCGCTCACCAGGTGTTTTTCAGTGTTTCAAAAAAACTGCTGCCGCGCCTCTCGCTTTTTTATAAATTTTCCATAGAAGACCGCGCTTATGACGAGCGTCCCGTGGCGGGAGTCCCGGGGTTGGTGCAAGATGACGAAAATCTGGCCAACCTCCTGGGCCTTACTTACCAGTGGCGTTCCGATCTTGCGCTGACGGCCAATTTCAGCTACAGGGAAAAGCTCTCCAACGCCAACGCCCTGGAATACTCCGGCGTCATCACCAGTCTTGGCCTCCGCTATTCTTTCTAACAAACTCTTCCGGCGGCTGTGCATCGCACTGCCGCTGTTGGCCGCGCTCGCCCTGTCCTACGCGCGCACCTTCGACATCTACGAGCTTCAAACCTATGACTGGCGCTGCCGCCTGCGCGGCGCCCGCCCTGTTTCGCCGGACATCGCGCTCATCGAGATCGCTGACGACACGCTGCACAGCATCGGCCAATGGCCCATAGACCGCAAATATTACGCGGCGCTGATAGAGATCCTGCGTTTGTCCGGCGCCAAGGCGCTGATCTTCGACGTGCTGTTCGTCGAGCCGGGGCCCAGCGACTCTCAGGTCACTCAGGCGGCCCGCGCGGCGGGCAACGTTTATTTCTCTCTGGCCTTCAAGGACCCGCGCCCGGAGGGTGGACGCAACCGCGCCGGCGAGATCATAGCGCCGACGCTTCCGGAGTTCGCCGCCGTAGCCAAGGGCCTCGGATTTGTTAACGTCAAGGCCGACATCGACGGCAAACGCCGACGCGTGCCGCTGGTCATCGAGCACGACGGCAAGCGCTATTTTCACGTCAGTTTCAAACTTCTCCTGGACCTGTGGGGCGTCTCCGACAAGGATGTGACGGAGCGTAGCGGCGCTCTGGAATTACCGCGCTACGGCCGGCTGCCCTTGGACGACCAGGGGTGTTTTCTAGTCAATTATGCGGGAGTCTGGAAAGACACGTTCGAACATTACTCTTTCGTGCAGATCCTGACGTCCTATCAGCAGGTCTTTCTCAATGAGACGCCCGATTTCGATCTGAAAAAGCTTAAGGGCAAAATATGCGTCCTGGGCTACACTGCCACCGCCTCGCATGACGCCAACGCCAGCCCCCTGGAGCCCATTTACCCTAACGTCGGCATTCACGCCAACGTGATGAACAGCCTGCTGCAGAAAGATTTCATCCGGCGTTGCGGCCGCCTGCCGAACCTGGGTAGCGTGGCGCTTTTAGCCGCCATTGTGCTTTTTTTGTCGCTCAAGCTCAGACCCATACGCGCGTTTTCAGCCACGTTGGGAGTGCTTTTGACCTTTCTCTTGGCCGTCATGGCCGCGTTCGTCTGGACAGGCGTCTGGCTGGACTTGTTTTATCCGGTGCTCCTGTCGCTGGCTATTTACACGGTCGCGACGCTGGTGCGCATGGTGTCGGAAATAAGAAAAAGGCAGGTGCTTGAAAACGAGCTAAAAATCGCCTCACAGATACAGAAGAGTTTCTTACCCGAGTCGCCTCCCGAGTGTCCCGGTATACGCATCGCCGTTTATATGAAGCCGGCCAAGGCTGTGGGCGGTGACCTCTACGCGTTTTTGCGTCTCGGGGAGGGAAGTGTCGGCGTCATGGTTGGCGACGTGTCGGGAAAGGGGACTCCGGCAGCGCTTTTCATGGCCAAGGCGGTGTCCGAATTCAAATTTTCGGCCAGGGACAGGTCGGA
>ORMF010221172.1_pt1 | contig 41271 bp, 34 predicted proteins | sample 1779871 | NCBI WGS metagenome assembly ORMF01 (sample SAMEA104232316, study PRJEB22302) | groundwater metagenome | biome: forest; feature: aquifer; material: groundwater | place: USA | collected 2011-08-07 | depth 5.4 m
CCCGGCACCATGTCATAACACTTGAAAACGGAGGCACGAGTGCGAAAAGGAATCTCGTATCGCTTTGTCAGTCCTGCCATGGCGAGGTCCATAAATGAATTGGTTCAGAGACCACGTATACATCGCGTCTTGGCTTTCGCCCATTATCGTAATCACGATTGCGATTGTGAAAGGGAAAGGCCAGTCCGAGCGGACATCAACATTTTGGCTCGTCATTGATTTGGCGTTTTTGTCGTCTCTTGCTGTTGCTTTTAGTCCGTACTTTGACCAACAGGCGCGTCATTTTGCAGAGTTTTTTTGTTTGTCGTCATTTGGCGCAATACTTGTGGGCAAGCATAGGTCATTTGGCTAATGAAAAATGGGGCAAAACGGAGTAAGCCTGACCGGCGCGATTTTTACCCGTTGCACGTCCTGCTGTCTGCGCGCCGCGGCCGGCCTCGTTCACCGCCGCTCTCTCTCTCCATTTGTTCGCGGAGGAGCGCGTTAATCCGGCTGAGGTGTCCCTCGCCTTTCGATTTGAGCCAGTCGAGAACATCCCGATCGATCCGAAATGAAATCTGCGATTTGATCGGGCGATAGTACGTACCCACGGCGCCCTTCGCCCATTGTGCGGGTGGCAATTGCGGGACTTCGGAGTGATCGAGACGGCGATCGCGCTCCCTGTACCGCTGCCGTGTTCGCTCGCTGATCTTAATCGATTTGATCCTCGTAGATGCTTTCCTCATAAGCCACTGCCTTTCTCGCTGAAATGATGTGAATGATTTCGGCCGAGGCTCGCTTCGATCTACAAAGACGACCACCACCAACACCAGGTTGCGAGCCATTCCGATGGCCAGGTAGCGCCGCTCCCCCTCATCCCTGAAGTCGTAATTCTCGGTGACGATGTGATTCGGGTCTGCGAATACTTCCCGGGCCATCTCGAACGAGATGCCATGGTTCCGTTTGTTGCGAGCGGCTTTCGCCGGGTCCCATGTAAATCTCGTTGTCATCTACTCACGATTGTATATTCAAATACGAATCACGGCAATTCCCGGGACAAACGGGGAAAGCCTGAAATGCGCTATTGTCAGAGCGGGGGTAGCCACGGTGAGCGCTTATCTCGCCGTGGGTTTTTCTGCACGGGAAAACCGAACCCTCCATTTCCTTTAAACCGCAGGCACGTTTCGGGTTCGTTCCGGCACAAGTCCACGATGAGTCCACGATGAGTGCGGGGAATCGTTGAGAAGAAAACCCGGAACGGGCCCACGGCGAGAAAAGCGCTCACCGTGGCTACCACTGCACGGGAATCAGCAAGAAAGTACAGATTCCTCGGGCCAAAAACCGGCCCTCGGAATGACGACGTCGCGGGTTTGGACAGTCTGGCCCATTTATAAAATGATCTAGCCGTGATACTGCTGGAGGGTTTGGTCGATCCGGAGAGCTTCCGAGAGGATTGTGGAGACCTTCTGGCGCGCGGCGGAATCGCCGGCTGAGTCGAGGAGCAGCTCGCAGTTCATGAGAATGGAAGTCAGCGAACTGCTGATATCGTGGCGAACTTTTTTCCAGTGATCCGGGTATTCCTCTACCGTCAATTCGGCGCCCGTGTCCGCGTCCGAAGAAAGATGTCTCTGGGAGGTGACGTCTTGCGCGAGGCCGATAATCCGGATCTGCTCCTTGGGGCTTGAAACTGCCGCCGCAAAAACTCGCAGCCACACTGTGGTTCGCATCCAGTAGACGGGGAATTCCACCGTCGTATAGCCCTCCGATTTCGCCAGCGCCCCGAGCCGGCGGACGACTGGATGAAATTCCTCGGGGACCAGCTTCTGCCATTCGCCGCGGAGAATCTTGGAGAGTTTCGCGGGGGTCAGCCCCGGGTAGACGGGCAACTCGCGGTTGACGATCGCGAGGCGGCGGGAGGAGAACTGGAATACGATGGCTGGCAAACTATCCAACGCCGGTCCGGGGATCGTGGTCATGTGCGATTCACCTGCATGTCACTCGATGTTGAAGTGGAGCGAACTCCCTGCCTGAGCGTTCCGGTCGAATCGGTGTGTATCCAGGGCATTTTGCGTTTTGTTTGCGAGTGCAACGGTCGAGAGCATTTTGTTGAAACCAGGAGCAACGGCCCCGGCGAATCCGCCGGTTGGCTTCAAACGATTCCTTCCATCTGGCGGTGTATCCGTGGCGGCTCTTACGGAGCGCCGCGGGAAACGTCTGCCCTCCCGAAAGACGGCGGTTCGAAGTCGAAATACAACCGGACCCCTTGTATGTAATCAAACTTGAAACCAGCAATCAATATTTCCGAGCGGGAAAGCGGCTCAACGTACAAAAACAGGCATCGGGCGGAAATGGCGGCTTCGGGAGGCGTTGGGTTCTTCCCGGCCTTATTTGCGTGGCGAATATTTTTAATTCGAGTGTGAGGCGTGTGTGGCAGCGAAACGATGGCCGGGAGACGGCGGGAGTATAAAAATTGCAACGGAAGAAATCTCTCCAGGCAGCAAAGGGACGGAGATCCGCGGCGGACGATTTCAGTTTCCGTTTTTCTAGCGGAACTCTTCGATGATTTCGTCCAGGACCGCCTGAGAGGGACGAATGCGATTCTCGGGAAGAAGCGCCAAAGGCTCGTCCACCACGTTTAGCATCTCGATAAAGTCTCGCGCTTGGGTATTCAGATAGAAGAGGCCGGTAAGTACTTCATGATTGTCGCGGGCCTCTTCGAGAACCTGCAGGGCCTTTCCGCGGCTGGTGACGTCGAAGTCGGGCGCGAGCTTGCGGAGGCGCACGTGAGAGCCGTCGTGCAGTTGCACATCCTGGGTCTCGCCGGGATCGTAGTCTACGTCAATGCTTTCGAAATACGGAACGAAGCTGATCTCGTCGATGGCTTCATCGTGGTCCTTGACGTAGGAGTAGCTCTTGGTGGAGCCTTCGTGGTCGTTGAAGGTCACGCAGGGCGAGATCACGTCGAGCATGGCGGTGCCGCGATGGGAAATGGCCGCCTTGAGCATGGCGGAAAGCTGCTTCTTGTCGCCCGAGAACGAGCGGCCCACAAAGGTGGCGCCGAGCTGGATGGCCAGCGCGCAGGTGTCGATGGCAGGCAGTTCGTTGACGTTCCCAGTTTTTTGCTTCGATCCGATATCGGCCGTGGCGGAGAACTGTCCCTTGGTCAGCCCGTAGACACCGTTGTCTTCGATGATGTAGATCATGGGGAGGTTGCGGCGCATGGTATGGACGAATTGACCGATGCCGATGGAGGCCGTGTCGCCGTCGCCGCTGACGCCGATGGCGAGCAGTTTGTGGTTCGCCAGCAGCGTGCCCGTGGCCACCGACGGCATTCTCCCGTGGACCGAGTTGAAGCCGTGCGAAGTTCCCAGGAAGTAGGTAGGCGTCTTGCTGGAACAGCCGATTCCGGAAAGCTTCGCCACCTGCGTGGGTTTGACCCCCATCTCATATAGGGCCTCGACGATTCGCTCCGTGATGGCGTTGTGGCCGCATCCGGCGCAGAGCGTGGTCCTCCCGCCCCGGTAGGTAGCCAGTTCCAGGCCGATCCGGTTCAGTTTTTTCGGTGGTTCGACTGTGGTGCTCATTTTAGCTGCTCAACTCCTCGGAGAGAATTTCGTCCGTGACCGACCGCGCGTCGATGGGAAGGCCGTTATAGTGCCGGACGCTTTTAATCTTGTTGCAATCGCGTGCCACCGCCATCCGCACCAGATCGGACATCTGTCCATCCCGGTTCTGTTCCACGACGTAGACGCGCTTGAAGCGCTTCACAAAGGCCGGGATTTCCTCGTTGAGGGGAATCGACCGGATGCGCAGGTAAGCGGTTTTGATATTCTGTTCCTTCCGCAACTGATCTCGGCTCTCGACGATCGCCCAATGGGTGCTGCCAAACGCGATAATCCCAATCTCCGCTTCCGGATCGTCGTCGATGACCGGCGGCGGAACGCGTTTCCGGGCGGTCTCGAATTTCCGTTTCAAGCGGTCCATGTTGTTCTTGTAATCTTCGGGGCGCTCGCTGTAACCGGCCTTCTCGTTGTGGCCGCTGCCGCGCGTGAAGTAGGCGGCCAGCGGATGGTCGGTCCCCGGCAGCGTGCGATACGGGATGCCGTCGCCATCCAGGTCCCGGTAGCGTTCGAACTTCTTGAGCCGCTCCAGATCCGCGGCGTTCAGAACCTTGCCGCGCCGGATCGGCTGGTCCGGATACGGGAAAGGATCCGCCATCCAGTTGTTCATGCCCAGATCCAGATCGCTCATTACGAACACCGGAGTTTGAAATTCCTCCGCCAGGTTAAAGGACTCCTGCGTCATGCTGTAACACTCGCCCACCGAGGAAGGAAACAGGAGAATATGCTGGGTGTCGCCGTGGGAGAGGAACGCGGTAGAAAGGATGTCGCCCTGCATGGTGCGGGTAGGCAATCCCGTGGAAGGGCCGGTGCGTTGTACGTCGATGATGACGATGGGAACCTCGGAGTAGTAGGCGAGACCGGTAAACTCGGCCATCAAGGAGATGCCTGGCCCGGAGGTCGTCGTCATGGCCCTGGCTCCGGCCCAGCCGGCGCCGACAACCATTCCCACGGCCGCCAGTTCGTCCTCCGCCTGCACCACGGCGTAAGTGGCCTTGCCGTCCTTGGGGTCGGAACGGAAGCGCTTCAGATAATCGATGAGCGATTCGGCGAGAGACGAGGAGGGCGTGATGGGGTACCAGGCCAACACCGTCACGCCGCCGAACAGTGCGCCGATAGCCGCCGCCGAGTTGCCGTCGATCAGATGCATTCCGGCGGTCTTGCTGACCTTCAGCCGCTCGATACCGTAGGTCTCGGTCTTGGGGAGGTTCTGTTCTGCGAACTCAAAACCGGCTTTGGCCGCACCCAGGTTCAAGTCCGCCGCTTTCACCTTCTTGCCAAACTGCTTGCGAAGCGCCTTTTCCACCTCGACCATCTCAATTCCGAGCTGACGCGCCACCACGCCGACGTAGATCATATTCCGCACCAGCCGCCGGAGTTTCGCGTCCGGACAGACGGCGCCTACAATCTTGTCGAACGGCACGGGATAGAAATCCAGGTCCTTGCGAAGCGCGTTGAGCCGCAAGGCTTCGTCATAGACGACAGCGGCGCCGGGGCCCAGGCTCAACACGTCGTCGTGAGCCGTTTCGGCATTCATGGCGACCAGAAAGTCGATTTCCTTCTTCCGCGCAATATAGCCCTCGTGGCTGGCGCGGATGGTGTACCAAGTCGGTAAACCGGCAATGTTGGAGGGAAATAGATTTTTTCCCGACACCGGGATGCCCATCTGAAAGATCGCCCGCAACAGGACGGTATTGGCCGTCTGGCTTCCAGAGCCGTTTACGGTGGCCACTTGGATGCTCATGTCATTGATAATTTTAGGGGAACTTTCAAACGGTCGGGAGAGGGCGGCTGCTTCTGCGGTTGCCATTCAATTCCTCGTTCTCAGGACTTCGCGCCGGAACAGATATTCCTGGGTCTTGGTTCCAGTCTGTAAGCGAGGGACCGAAAAGAATTCCGAAGCGATGTTTCCTGAAGTATTCACGTCCATACTTATTGTAACCGTCGCAGGCCGGAAAATCAATGAATCGAGCAGGATGGCGAATTTCTCTGTTCAATATCTTGAACAGGTGAATGGAGAAAATTTCATACTCGTGGCGAACTACCGATGAGTCGCACGAGTTAGACAGTCCAGTCTGCATAGAATCCGGATACCCAATCCTGCCCCTTGACGATCGACTGCGCGTGCGTCGCGAGCGCGTTCGCGTATGCTGGGATGATGGCTTGAATAAACTGCTGGAAGCCGCCGGAGCTTCTCTCGATTCGGTCGATCTCTTGCGCGACGTCTGGTTGGTGTTTTCGAAGAAACAATGTCAGTTCGAAGTCATCGTCCACCGACGTTCTCGGTTCACGGTACACGTGCACCAACATCAGCGGATGTCCATCGCGCGGATTCGCCACGTGGATTACCACGGTCCGCATGGGTGAACCAAAAGTCGCTTGGAATTCCTCTCCGAGAATAACGTGCGACCCGGTCGTGAAGCGCGGAGAGGTGTACCCGAGATCGTTCAAGAAACGAAAGTGAAGCGCTACTGCCGCCCTGAACTCGGCCCGGCGGGCGCGGCGGCCCAAAAGATGTCCCCGAAGAATCATGACCACATCATCTTATTACATCGCCGCACGTGGGGGACAAACACCTCCAAAATATTGGAAAAAAAACGAAAGGCACATGCCAGAAGCGGAATAGAACCAATCGCTTCCAGCATGTGCCCTTTCAATTGATACGCGTGTGAAGTACTCGCGCTAACCAACTGAGCGGAGCCCCAATTGATTATGGGCGAGGACCCGCCGCTTCTTAGTACATTCCACCGCCGCCCGGGGGCATCGGGGGCATCTTCGAGCCTTTGTCCTCTTCCGGAATCTCGGAGATCAAGGCCTCGGTGGTGAGCATGAGCGAGGCGACCGAGCCGGCATTTTGCAGTGCCAGCCGGGTTACCTTGGTTGGATCGATCACGCCGGCCTTGACAAGATTCTCAAACTTCTCCGTGTCGGCGTTGAAACCGAACTCGGGATCGTGACTCTCCCGGACTTTTCCAACGATGATCGCTCCTTCATGCCCGGCGTTGGCCGCGATCTGCCGCAGCGGCTCCTCCAATGCTCGCCGGACGATGTTGACACCGATCTGCTCGTCACCCTCGACCTTCAGCTTTTCGAGGACCTTCGAACCCCACAGCAAGGCCACTCCGCCGCCGGCGACGATGCCTTCCTCAACGGCAGCCTTGGTGGCGTGCATGGCGTCCTCCACCCGGGCTTTCTTTTCCTTCATCTCGGTCTCGGTCGCGGCGCCTACCTTGATGATGGCTACGCCGCCTACGAGCTTGGCCAGGCGCTCCTGGAGTTTCTCGCGGTCGTAGTCCGAGGTGGTCTCTTCGATCTGAGCGCGCAACTGCTTCACGCGTCCTTCAATCGCAGAGTGCGCGCCGGCTCCCTCGACGATGGTGGTATTGTCCTTGTCGATGGTTACTTTCTTGGCGCGGCCCAATTGATCGACTTTCACGTCTTCCAGCTTGAAGCCGAGCTCTTCGCTGATGACCTGGCCGTTGGTCAGGATCGCGATGTCTTCGAGCATCGCTTTGCGGCGGTCGCCGAAGCCGGGCGCCTTGACGGCGGCGGCGTGCAGCGTCCCGCGCAGCTTGTTGACGACCAGCGTGGCCAGGGCCTCGCCTTCCACGTCTTCCGAGATAATCAGCAGGGGCTTGCCCATCTTGGCGATCTGCTCCAACAGCGGGAGCAGGTCCTTCATGGAGCTGATTTTTTTCTCGTGAATCAGGATCCGGCAATCGTCCAGAACCACTTCCATCCTCTCGGCGTCGGTCACGAAGTAGGGCGAGAGATAGCCGCGGTCGAACTGCATCCCTTCGACCACTTCAAGCTGCGTGTCCATGGTCTTCGATTCTTCAACCGTAATGACGCCGTCCTTGCCGACCTTCTTGATCGCCTCGGCGATGATCCCGCCGATTTCCTTGTCGTTGTTGGCGGAAACGGTGGCCACTTGGGCCACCATGGCGCCCTCGAGGGTAACGGGCTTCGAAAGCCTCTTCACTTCGGCCACGGCGGCTTCAACTGCTTTGTCCACGCCGCGCTTCAGAGCCATGGGATTGGCGCCGGCCGCGACGGTCTTGACTCCCTCGCGGAAAATCGCCTGTGCCAGCACGGTTGCGGTGGTGGTGCCGTCGCCGGCCACGTCGCTGGTCTTGGAAGCCACTTCTCGAACCATCTGAGCGCCCATATTTTCGAGCGGGTCCTTCAATTCGATTTCCTTGGCCACGGTCACGCCGTCCTTGGTAATCAACGGGGGACCGAACTTTTTGTCGAGCACCACATTGCGGCCCTTGGGCCCCAGCGTGATCTTGACGGCGTCGGCCAACTGATTCACGCCACGCAGAATCAACTGGCGGGACTCTTCGCCTTTCACAATTTGCTTCGCTGCCATTTGCATCCTCCTAAAATTTTTGCCTTTGCCTCACCGTTTGCCCGCTGATTCCGGTAATGGATTCCGGAGCGGGTTCGTGGGAAGGTTGCGTTGTGTTCGAATAACGATCGGCCGTTTTCAAAGGAAGCGGACCGAATGGATTTCATTCCGGGACGTTACTTCTTCGCTTTGGCTGGCGCGTGTTCAGCGGCGCTCGCCAGGATTCCGAGAATATCGTCTTCCCTCATAATGAGGAACTCCTCGCCGTTCAGCTTGACCTCGCTGCCGGAGTACTTGCCGAACAGGATACGGTCTCCCTTCTTGACTTCCATGGCGACCCGGGTACCGTTGTCGAGAATCTTCCCGTTGCCGACGGCGATTACCTCGCCCTCCTGCGGTTTCTCCTTGGCCGTGTCGGGGATCACGATGCTCCCCCTCATTTGCTCTTTCTCTTCCACTCGCTTCACAACGACTCTGTCGTGAAGAGGTCTAATGCTCATTACTTAACCCTCCTTGTGCTTTTTCAGTCTCAACGTTTCCATGTTGGATTCGGGCCGAGCTGCGAAGCTTTGATCGCCCCGCCGCTTCCGGACCCGGAAAGATATGCTCGGGGATTACCCACTGCGGTTCTTGCCTGGTGACGAGCCGCCCGGATTTATTAGCGCTCTCATCAGGCGAGTGCTAATAATAGTTCAGCGCAGGGACTTTGTCAAGGCCGAAAGTGCGGACGGGTAATCAAAAAACATGAGTAAGAGAGGCTAAGGTATAAATAATTGATTAATAAGGGTTATTGGATATCGCAATGAAGAACTGGTCTCTCGATCCGACTGCATCGGGATCACGCCGGTGCGGTAGGTGCGCTGGCGGCTCCCTCTCTCAGAAATCGGTAGCGGTTGAATTCATGATCTCCGGCCCTGCGGCAACTGATCCAGCGGTACCAGCGCGCAGTCTCGACCGAAAATCCCGGTCCTTCGATGGTAGTGAGACGACGCCATTGGGATTTCTCGCCGTTTCGTTCATCCGGACCAAGCTCCGAATCGGGAATCAGCGGGCCGATCTCCTGCGGAGCGATGGTCAGGAACTTCTCATCCATCCATCCGCCGCGGACAAGTCGTCCGTTGAGGGTCGGACCGCCTTCGCAAAGCAGGTATCGCACGCCGTGGCTCTCCCGAAGGGCATGCAACATCGCTCCGAGATCTATCTCGTCCCGTTCGCCGAATACCAAAACCGGAGTTTTGCCGCAGTCGCCGAGCCGCTCCTTGCCCTCGCGGGTGGTCACGATCCACGCATCGACTTCATGAGACTGAAACAGCCGATAGTCGTTGACCCGCAGCCGGCCCGAGCCGGTTACAACAATGTTCCGCTGTTTACCGCGGTCCAGAACCTCATGGCGCAGACGGAGCAGATCGGGGTTGGCAATGCGAAAGACGGGTCCTCCGGGAATGCCGCTATGGAGCGTTTCCTGGATGAGCGAGCCCGTGCCATAAAGAACCGCGTCGGCGTGGGCGCGCAGCAGGTCCATCATCCATCGGTCATGGCGGCTCTGGGCGATCCATCGGCCCTCGGGATGCTCGCCGCCGAAGGTAACCATCCCGTCGAGCGATTGCACGAAGTTCGAATAGACCCAAGGTCTCTGGGGTCTCTGTGGCCTCTGATCCGGAGGTGAAGGGAAGCCGAGATTTCCGGCAAATTCGACGAGCGGGCGGGGAAGCGCGGGATTCGCTTCGCTCGCATCGAAGAAGACTTCAAAGGGCGAGAGATCGGCGGGGAGTTGGAAATCCGGCATAGGGTCCGCCATCGGAATTCAGGTTCGCTCGGGAGAGTAAGAAGCGAGTATAAAAGGGGGACGGCCCGGTCCGCAAGGTTTCCTGCGCCCGGACGGTTGCCCGGTTCCGGTTTTCCGTGCTATGGTGTCGGTTAAACGACATCAAGCGCCAGGGGCGGCCTGGGCGCGACGAGCAGCGAGGTTGTATTTATGTCCACAACTACCACGGCGGGGTTCCATTTCGACGAGAAGACTGCTCAGCAGCTCAGCATGATCTACCAGACCGACGACATCAAGGAGATGCAACGTGTATTTCGTATCTGGTTCGATCCCCAACCCGGCGAGAAGATCCTGGATGTAGGCTGCGGCACCGGCATCAACGTCGTGGCGTTGAGTAAGCTGGTGGGACCGGAAGGCAAGATCGTTGGAATCGACAACAGTGAAGCGATGCTGACGGTGGCCCGAGCCAAAGGCGGCGGCTCCAATATCGAATATCAGTTGAAGGCCGTTGAGGATATGGATTTTCCCGCCGAATCCTTCGACGGCGTCATATGCACGCAGGTGCTGGGCTACCTCGCCGATCCCGTCCGGGCCATTCGCGAGTCGTTGCGGGTGGTGAAACCGGGGGGCCGCGTGTTTATCTCCGAAGCCGATTGGGATTCTCTCGCTTACAATATTCCCGACAAGGATTTGCAGCGGAAAGTGACGCACAGTTTTTCCGACCACCACGGAGACGGATGGATCGGAAGGCGGGTCTACTCTCTCTGCCTGCAGGCGGGCGCACCGAACATCGAGCTCCACCCATATGTCATCCACAACTACGAGTACTCGGCGCGCCGCTACGGCGGGCCGCTGAGCTACGTGATCATGGACTACCTGCGCCGCACGAAGAAATGCACGGAAGAGGAAGTCCAGCGGTGGCTCAAGCAACTGAGCGACGCCTTCGACGACCACACATACTTTTTCAGCCTGAACCGCACCGTCTGCATTCTTCATAAGTAAGCCGCCGGACCGCGTTGGGAATCTTCTCCACGGCTGCAACTGTATCCGGCGGGCCAGCATCGTAATAGAATAAAGAGGGATCGTTTTCCGGGCGTCCGTTCCGATCGCCTCGGGAACAGTTTATAGAAAGGGGAGGGCAATATCTTGGAAGCCGGGAATTTGAAATTTGCGGGAAGCACAGCACTCCAGCTAATTGTTTTTTCTTTTCTAACAACCTCCCTGCTACGGGGAGCGGCACTGCAACAGCCACAGGGGCAGTCTTCCGCTCAGTCCACCGGCGCAGTTGCAACCGACACTCCGGCTCCGGACCCTCAGGAGATCATTCGCAGCTTTGCGGCCAAGGAAAAGCAGTTCAAGGCCGCCCGCGACAATTATACCTACCGCCAGATTGTCAAGGTCGAGGAGCTTTCCGTGGATGGCGACGTGACGGGAACCTATCAGATGCAGCAAGACGTCATCTTCACTCCCAAGGGAGAGCGAATTGAGAAGGTCGTTTTTGCCCCCATGTCCACGCTGCGACACATCAGCTTAAGCCCGGAAGATGAAAAGGACCTGCGCAGCGTCCAGCCCTTCGTTCTGACCTCGGACGATCTGCCCAAATACAACATTCAATACCAGGGTCGCCAGAAGGTGGACGAGCTGGGCACGTTTGTTTTCACGGTTTCTCCCAAGACCATCGAAAAAGGCCAGCGATACTTTGAGGGCCAGATCTGGGTCGATGACCGCGACCTTCAAATCGTCAAGACCTACGGAAAGGCCGTGCCCGATATTCGGAAAAAGGGCCAGGAGAATCTCTTCCCGCGTTTCGAGACCTATCGCGAGCAGATTGACGGCAAATACTGGTTTCCCACCTGGACCGGCGCCGACGATACCTTGAATTTCTCGACCGGCGCCCAGCGCATCCGCATGATCGTCCGCTATGAGAATTACAAGCAGTTTAAGAGCGACATCAAGATTACATACGGGGACGAAGCGCCTCAGCAAAAATAACGATTTCTCTATCTTATAAAATCAACCATAACCGAGGAGGCAATAATGTCCGTCCGGACCGCCGACGTAGCAGCAGCCACCACACTTCAGGAATTCCGCAACGAACCTCTCACCGATTTTTCGAATCCCGCAAACCGGAGCGCGATGGAGAAAGCGATTGCAACCGTCCGCTCGCAGCTTGGGCGCGAGTACGACCTTATGATCGGCGGCGAACGCATCCGCACGGCGGAAAAGTTCCGTTCGTACAATCCATCGAGAAAGTCCGAAGTGATTGGCGTGTTTCAAAAAGCGACACCGGAGCTTGCAGCGCGGGCCGTCGAGGAGGCGCATAAGGAATTCCAGCGCTGGCAGGACGTTCCGGCCGGGGAGCGTGCTCAGTACTTGCTGAAAGCGGGAGCGATTCTCCGCGAGCGGAAGTTCGAAATGGGCGCCTGGATGGTCTTCGAGGTCGGTAAAAGCTGGGCGGAGGCCGATGCCGACGTAGCCGAAGCGATCGACTTCTGCGACTTCTACGCGCGCGAGATGCTACGCCTGGCCGGTCCCCAGCCGCTGACACCGATTCCGGGCGAAGCGAACGAACTGCGGTATATCCCGCTCGGCGTCGGCGTTGTCATTCCGCCCTGGAACTTCCCTCTGGCGATTCTGGTGGGAATGACGACGGCAGCTTGGGTGGCAGGGAACACCGTCGTGCTGAAGCCTTCGAGCGACTCTCCCGCCATTGCGGCTCAGTTCATGGAAGTCATGCTGGCGGCGGGACTCCCGCCCACCGTCGTAAATTTCCTCACCGGCAGCGGCGCCATCGCCGGCGACGCATTGGTCAAGCATCCGAAGACCCGTTTTATCGCCTTCACGGGATCGAAAGAGGTTGGCCTGGGAATTAACGAAAAGGCGGCCAAGACCGCTCCCGGCCAAATCTGGATCAAGCGCGTCATCGCCGAAATGGGAGGCAAGGATTCCATCGTGGTTGACTCCGACGTCGATCTCGATGCCGCCGTGACCGGCGTGCTGGCTTCCTCCTTTGGCTTTCAAGGACAGAAGTGCTCGGCCTGCTCGCGGGCCATCGTCGTCCAAGAGGTCTACGATGCGTTCCTCGAAAAACTGCGCGCCAAAGTCGAGCAGATACGCGTCGGCGAGACCGACGACCCGGCGAACTACATGGGTCCGGTTGTAAACGAGGCGGCCATGAAGTCAATCCTGGGCTATATCGAGGTGGGAAAGAAAGAAGGGCGTCTGATTACCGGCGGAAGCGCGTTGCCGGGGGACGGCTATTTTATCGCCCCGACGGTAATTGCGGATATTCCGCCGATGGCTCGGATCTCTCAGGAAGAGATTTTTGGGCCGGTCCTGGCGGTTCTCAAGGCCAAGGATTATTCCGAAGCGCTCGAAATCGCCAACAACACGGAGTACGGCCTGACGGGGGCGGTCTTTTCGAAATCCCGTGAACATTTGGAGCGCGCCCGAGCCAAGTTTCACGTTGGGAATCTGTACTTTAACCGCAAATGCACGGGAGCTCTGGTAGGGGGCCATCCCTTCGGAGGCTTCAACATGTCCGGGACCGACTCCAAGGCCGGCGGACGGGATTACCTGCTTTTGTTTACCCAGGCCAAGGCGATCTCGGAGAAGGTCTGAAACAGCAGCCCATCGAGGTGGAAGTGGTGAGTCGAAAGATTGCCACGTTTTCCTCTTCCATTCCATCCCGCTCCGTTGTAAAATCGCATCCTTCGAAATCTGACGAATCGGGCATGACGTCCGGGGCCAGACGGAAGTTCGAGTCGCGTTGCCGGATAAAAGCTCTGAATGAACGGGGAGGCCGCCAAATGTTTGAGACTTCACAGCAGGAACAAGGTTCCGGGTCCGGGAAAATTGTGGGCGGAGTTATTGCGGTAGTGGCAGTGTTGCTTTTGGTCGTCTACTTCCTCTTCCTTCACGGTCAGCCCCAGTCCACGCCGGCGTCGATGAGCGGTGGCACGGGCACCGCCGCCAGCGGACAGAAAGCCGATCCGACCAAGGATCTTTCGATTGTAAAGTCCACGCTGCATAAAGACACGCAAACCCAAACGATGGCCATGTGGGATATCCAGGTCGCCAATAAGAACAAAGGTTTCGCCTATAAGGATATTCACTACGCTACTATCTACTACAGCGCTGCCAACGACATTTTGCACCAGGGCGGCGGAACGCTGAGCGAACAGGTGGACGCGGGCGACCAGCATTCCTACAGCGTCAACGACGGGCTCTATCCGCTCGGCACCACGCACTATTCGATGGAAATCAAAGAGGCGACGCCTGTGCAGCAATGACGGCGCGGAGTTGCGAAACATCCTCCGATCCCGTGCCGAACCGATAACGGCGCGGGGCTCGCGGGGCGGAGCGGTCGAATCCGCCGTCTTGCGTTTCTGGCTCCGAGACTTGCCCGATCCATTTTCTCCGCAACGGGAGCGCGGACGGCTTGGGGTCCTTTCCCGCGCTTCTCCCAGTGCTTCCAGCGACCTTGCCTCCAACCAAGAATTTTCCTCTGATAGCCAGCGGCCCTCGCGCAGGCGTAGACTTCCCGAGTCTTTGTCTCTGGAACCCGCGTTAACCATGCCTGATTGGCGATGTAAACCGGCGGTCCCATCGGCGGCGGCTGTCCGATCGAAAGATGTTTTTTCATGAAGCAAGCGTTTCGGGTTGCACTGTTTTTGCTGGCAATTGCGGGGGCTGGTTGCGGGCGAGCCCCAGTCGACACCGCTCTGCACCAGTATGCCTTCGTCACCAACGAAGAGAGCAACACGGTAACGGTGCTGAACCTCGAGAGCTTTCAAGTGGTGCGGACCGTGCCGGTGGGTAAGGGGCCGGCGGCGATTGTTGCGAGCCCGGTTCGAAACGAAGTCTATGTGCTCAACACCGGCTCCGACTCGATGTCCGTCGTGAACGCGAGCACTCTGCGCGTGGATGCGACGGTTCCGCTAGGCCGAGCGCCGTCCTTCCTGGCGCTTTCTCCCGACGGCAAGACGGGATTCGCAACCAACTCCGGCGAGGGCAGTGTGACCGCGATCGACCTGGCTAACCGGAGGGTGCTGGCCTCCGTCGCGACCGGCCGCGATCCGAGCTTCGCCAAGGTAACGCCGGACGGCAAGCTCCTGGCCGTTTCGAACCGCGGCAACGACACGGTCAGTATGATTGACGTGACGCGAATGAAGAAAGTGGCGGATGTGAAGGTGGGAAGCCAGCCGGGGCCGCTCGCGATCCTGCCCGACAGCTCCCAGCTCTTTGTCGGCAACACGGGCGGAAACAACGTCTCCGCCGTCGATCTGAAATCCTATAAGCTGATTACGCATCTCGAATCCGGAAAGGCTCCCGCGGACCTGGCCCTGAAGCCGGACGGAGGCGAGCTGTTTGTCGTCAACTCCAGCTCCGACAGCGTAACCATCGTCAACACCGGCGCCGACGAAGTGGAGGAAAACCTGATGGCCGGCTCCGGTCCGCTACACGCCGTTGTGAATTCATCGAATTCTTTGCTCTACTTTTCCAATTCCGGCTCCAATACGGTCACGGTTGTGGATATCGACAGTCGCCGCGTGCTGGCGTCGATTTCCGTCGGAACCCATCCCGAGGCGCTGGCATTGACTCCCGATGAACACTATCTTCTGGTAGTCGATGGCGTTTCCAACGACCTCGCGGTGGTGGACGCGGTGAAGCGGTCTTTGTTCACGATGGTGGCGCTGGGCCGGCGTCCGCGGCATCTCGCGATCAAGGTTTTCCAAGGTACATAAAGGCAGGTACGAAACCTGTTTTTACGGGATGGAAGGGCACGGTTTTAACCGTGCCGAAAGCGAGTGCTGAAGCGAAAGGCTTCAGCCGCTGAGGGCGAAGAACGAACCTCAGGGGCTAAAGCCCGGTATTTATCGTACGTTGATCGGCACGACTAAAGTCGTGCCCTTTCGTAATTCCCGAGAGGTTTCTCAGGGGTGCAATTAGAAGTGGGAGTCAGCTACCTCAAATGAAAAGCAGATCCCTCGTCGAAGATTCCTCGGGATGACTTCGCGATTTAATTTTTCATGATGATGTCATCCTGACGACCAACGGGAGGAAGGATCTGCTTTTTCTGTCGGGTGTGACTCCCACTTCTAATTGCACCCGTTTTTCAGTAGCTTCTTGACTTTCTTTTCCACTGGGAATGTAATCTGCTGGATTCCAATTCAGGCGGGGGGAAATATGCGGATGCGTTATCCAGTCTTATGGACGGTGTTGTTGACGGCGCTCACGGCGGGAGCGCTCTCTCTTTTAGGTCAGGATGCGTCCGCCGCTCCCGACCAGGTGTTCTACAACGGAAAAATTATCACGGTCGATTCCGCTTTCCGAATTCAGCAAGCGTTTGCAGTAAAGGCGGGCCGGTTCACGGCGGTCGGCGGCAACAACGAAGTCCGCGCGTTGGCGGGCAAGCAGACGCGTCTGGTGGACCTGGGGGGGCGCGCCGTGATCCCAGGCTTAATGGACAACCACAACCACCAATACCGCGCCGCATCCACCTTGTTGCGCGGGCTGGCGATGGCCGACGTCGGCTCCGTCCGCGAGATGCTCGACCGGATTCGCAAAGCGGCCGCCAGCGCCAAACCGGGAGAGACGTTGTATGCGACCGGCGGCTGGCGCCCGGAAACCTTTCCGGAAAAGCGGCCTCCGACGCGGCAGGAACTCGACGAAGTTTCGGCGGGTCATCCCGTAATCGCCTTTCGCGGGCGCGGCGAGGCCTATGCGAATAGTGCCGCGCTGAAGGGGCTTGGTATCACCGCCAAGACGGAGAAGTTTGCGGAGAGTGCGGTCCCGAAGGATTCCTCGGGCGAGCCGACGGGGGCGCTGGCGGGCTCCGGAAACGGATTGCTCGATGCCACCGCCAAGCTGATTCCTCCGCCCGACCGGGAAGAAAAAAAACAGCTCATCCTGAAGATGCAGAAACAGCAGAATGCGCTGGGCCTGACCAGCATCCGCGAACTGGAGCTATCACCCGAGATCATGCGGGTCTATACGGATTTGTGGCACGAGGGAAAACTCACGATGCGGGTGAGCATGGGTCTGGAAGGGAATCTCGCCGAGCCCGAAGCCGTTGAAGCGGTGTTGAAGGGCTGGGGTGTCGGTCCCGGCTTTGGCAACGATTGGCTTATGCTGGATACCGTTGCCGAGTTGGGAATCGACGGCCAGTTTGAAAACGCCTATCTGCGCGCGCCCTTCGCCGATCCGCCCGGAAACTTCATGGGGCTGATCCGCACTACTCCGGAAAAAGTACGTCAGACCTTGTCGATCATCAACCGCTACGGTTGGCGTCCTTCCATACACACCATGGGAGACAAGGCGCTCGACGTGATCCTGGATGGTTACGAGGCCGTCGATAAGGAAAGCTCGATCCGCGACAAACGCTGGGTGGTGGAGCACATCCCGATAGTCCATGCGGACCAGATGGACCGATTGGCTCGCCTGGGGGTGCTGGTCTCGGCGCAGGCGCAGCCCTATTCGGTGGGCAACCGAATGCTCAAGGCTTGGGGGACAGAGCGGGCCAATGGAGCCGTGCCCATGCGGGAACTGCTCGACCATCACCTGTCGGTCTCAAGCGGCACCGACTGGCCCGCCTTTACGAGCAACCCCTTCATCAACATCTATTTTTTTGTGACGCGCAATACCGCGGATGCCGGCACCTTGGGCGCGGGACAAAAGATCAGCCGCGAAGAGGCGCTGCGGGTCACCACCATCAACAATGCCTACCTTACTTTCCAGGAAAAGCTGAAGGGTTCCATCGAGACGGGCAAAGTGGCGGATTTTCTGATCCTCCCGCAGGACATCCTGACGATGCCAGGGGAACAGATTCGGGATATGCGGCCCGTAGCGACTTACGTCGATGGGAAAAAAGTATTTTCCGGTCCCGGAGCGGATTTGTAAATCCGTAAACGGAGCGTGAAGGGAGCCGGGCGGAAGGAAGTTTCGAAGAGGGCGGTTCGGGGTCCCAATTTGCGCCTTCGAGAGCCGCTTTTGGGGGCGCGAAAATTGCGCGAAATTTGCTTGACACTGGATATTTCGCTCGATAATATTGGGGCGGAGTTTCAGTGTGGGTCTCGAACGGCGGGAATAAAGACATTGTAGCCATCAACTTGCCAAGGCAAGGGATGGCTTTTTGCGGCTGGTCAAACCTCCAGTTTCTTTGATTCCGCCTGCCTGGACCGTTGAACGGTATTGCCAAGTAAGGAGGAAGAAAGGCTTGTCACGTGTTACAGGTAAAGTGAAATGGTTCAGCAACACGAAGGGATACGGGTTCATTGGGCAGGATGGAGGCGCGGATGTCTTCGTCCACTATTCCGCCATCCAGGGCGAGGGCTATAAAACTCTCCAGGAAGGCGACGCTGTCGAATTTGAAGTGACCCAGGGGCAAAAGGGGCCCCAGGCGGAAAATGTGACCAAGGTTTAGGTCCCTGGCGGACCGTCCCCAGTTGCAGGATGTGTTTAGATCATGCCCGGTATGGTGGTGGCTGTGGTGCGCAATTGGGGAGAGGACCCTTCCGAAATGTAACGCCCCAGCTTCTCGCAACGCGTCATTGCATCGGAGATGGGAGAGGCTGGGGCGTTTGTTTTGAACTCGCTGGTTCGCCTCACGGAGCGCGGTCCAGCAATGCTGCAATCTCTCCGGGCGAAATGCTTCCTTCCCGGAGAATCTTCCACCGCTCCTCGCTCAAGCTAAGAACCGTCGAAGGCCGTTCTGCACGGCTGGAGCCGCCATCCAGGATCAAAGGCAGACGCTCTCCCAACAAGCGATTGACCTGCTCGGCGCTCGATGAGTCCGGCTCGCCTGTTCGGTTGGCGCTCGTCGCCGTGATTGGGCAGCCGGCTGCTTGGATCAGCGATACGGCGATGGGAGCCAGCGGCAGGGGGAGGCCGATGGTTCCGGTGTTGCCCGTCACTTCCGGCGGCAGCTTGGGAGAAGCGTTCACTACGATAGTCAACGGACCCGGCCAAAAGCGCTCGGCGCAATGGCGAAAGCCAGGTGGCAACTCCGCCGACAAACTCTCCGCCATTTCGATGGAGTCCACCAGCAACAATAGGGGATTGGATTTGGGACGCCCTTTGATGGCGAAGACTTTTTCTATCGCCGCCAGGTCAAACGGATTCGCAGCCAAGCCGTAGAAAGTGTCAGTGGGGATGGCAATTACCTCACCTCGCCGCAACAGATCGGCGGCGCGCGCAATGCTTCCAGCATCCGGCGAGAGAGGGTCGATGCTCAATAGTTCGGCCATAAAATCTGCCACAGAGGCGCAGAGGCACTGAGAAAATGAAATCTATCATGCAAAACTAGATTTTGAGTGTTGTTTGGCGCCTGCAATTTCTGGCTCTCTACTCTCTGTGCCTCCGTGCCTCTGTGGCATATTCCATATTGTACCCGCTCCCATCCTCGCTATGGATTTAGAATGAGGTATGAGCTTGCGAACCGCCCGGCGGGTGATCGAAGGCCGCCACCATCCTCTTGTAAGAGAGCTGCGCGGCATGGTTCGCTCGGGAGATCTGATCTCCGGTGGCCTGGTGCTGCTTGAAACCGTCCGCATCATTGAAGACGCGCTCGCAAGCGATATCGGAATCGCAAAGGTCTTTATCAAGCAAGACGCCGGGACGCGGGCGCGGGCTGTATTGGAGCGCCTCTCTACGGAGACCGAGGTTTACGAGGTGTCGCCCAGCGTTTTTGATCTGCTCGCGAGCACCGAAACAAGCCAGGGGCTTCTGGCATTGGCTCAGGCGCCCGAGTGGCGCGAGCAAGACGTCTTTCCCGGCGATTCGTCCCTGGTGTTGGTTGTCGCCGGCATTCAGGACCCTGGTAATCTCGGGACGATCATCCGGACGGCGGAAGCGTTTGGAGCTACCGGAATTTTATTGACCGAAGGAACCGTCAGCCCGTATAACGCCAAGGCCATCCGCGCCACGGCGGGGTCCTTGCTGCGGGTGCCGATGATGCGCGATCTTTCGGTTGATGACGCCATAGCGCTTGTGGAGCGACACAGCGCCGCCCTTTTTACGGGTGTCGTCGAGCGAGGCAAGCCGATTTCCGAACTCCTCTTTTCCGGCCGAATCGCGGTTGCCGTCGGCAAGGAAGGCGAGGGACTGCCGGATCGGTTGGCGAAGGCGGGCGAGCAGTTCACGATTCCGATCGCGTCCTCCGTCGAGTCGCTGAACGTGGCCGCTGCAACAGCGGTCGTACTCTACGAGATTGCGCGACAGCGGCAGGAAAGAAAGCATGGGACTATTTCCTAACCTGGAGCCCGAGGAAAGCCAACAAGGGCCGAGTCCTCTGGCCGACCGGATGCGTCCGCGAACGATCGAGGAGTTCGTCGGGCAGGCGCATTTACTTGCGCCCGGAAAGCCGTTGCGCACACAGCTCGAGCGGGACGATATTCCTTCGCTCATCCTATGGGGTCCGCCCGGCGTCGGCAAGACGACGCTGGCTCGCATCGTCGCCGCGCGCACGCACAGCTATTTCGTCAACTTCAGCGCGGTGATGAGCGGGATCAAAGAGATCAAGGCCGTCATGGAGGACGCCGCGCGCGCCCGCCGCATGGGGCGGCGAACAATCCTCTTTGTCGACGAGATTCACCGCTTCAACAAGGCGCAGCAGGATGCCTTTCTTCCCTACGTCGAGAAAGGCGACATCGTTCTGATCGGCGCCACGACGGAAAATCCCTCGTTCGAGATCATCGCGGCGCTGCTGTCCCGCGCCCGCGTTTACCGCCTGCTGCCGCTTTCGGCCGAAGACATCCTCACGTTGCTGAAACGGGCGCTCGCCGATCAGGAGCGAGGATACGGTCAGCTCGATATTGACGTGCCGGAAGCGGCTCTCCAGCAAATCGCCACATTTGCCAATGGAGATGCCCGCGTCGCGCACAACGTTCTAGAAGCGGTCGTCGGCGGAGCACGGCACGAGGGCGGCGGCAAAGAGGGGAAGGTCCAAATCACGCCCGAAGTGATTGCAGCCGCGCTGGAGCGCAAGACGCTGCTCTACGACAAAGCCGGCGAAGAGCACTTCAACCTGATCTCGGCGCTGCACAAGTCCATGCGCAACAGCGACCCGGACGCCGCGCTCTATTGGCTGGCGCGGATGCTCGAAGCGGGCGAAGACCCGCTCTACGTTGCGCGCCGCATCGTGCGCTTTGCGAGCGAAGACGTGGGATTGGCTGACCCGCCAGCCCTGCCGCTGGCCATCGCCGCCATGCAGGCCATCCATTTCATCGGCATGCCGGAAGGCGCGCTGGCGCTCGCCGAGGCGGCCATCTATTTGTCTCTCGCTCCCAAGTCAAACAGTCTTTACGCGGCCTACGGCGCCGTCCAGCAGGACCTGAATACCACCATCAATGAGCCGGTCCCGCTCCACCTGCGCAACGCTCCCACGCCCTTGATGAAAGCCGAAAAGTACGGCGAGGGCTATGAGTACGCTCACAATCTGGAAGAGAAAGTCTCGGCGATGCCGTGCCTGCCGCCGTCACTCGGAGGCAGGCGATACTACAAGCCGACGGAACAAGGGCTGGAGCAACAGTTCAGAAAGCGGCTGGAAGAGATTCGGGAGCGGAAGGGGCGGGCGGGGGATGAAAAAACGTCAGGAGTCAAAAGTCGGAAGTTAGAATAAAAAAGCCCACGGCATGAAAAACGTACCGTGGCTACCAATAAGATTCAATTCGGATGGGAATTGGAAACGAAGACCGTTGTTCTACAGCAGCCGGAACGTAACTTCGACCGTGGCGATCACATCCACGGGCGCGCCGTTCTTTGCACCGGGGCGAAACTTCCACTGTTTGACCGCCTCGATCGCTTTTTCGTCGAGTCCCAGGCCGAGCGACTGGATGATTTTCACGTCGCGCACGGTGCCGTCGCGCTGCACGATCAGGTTCAGGACCACGGTGCCTTGATACTTCGCCTTGCGGGCCTGTTCGGAGTACTCGGGGTCTACTTTGTAGAGGACCGCCGGGGCGCTGACTCCTCCGCCGACGCGGAAGACTCCGCCGCCGATTCCGCCGCCTTCTCCCGGTCCCACGCCTCCGCCGGTTCCCGATCCCACGCCTCCGCCTGAACCCGACCCAATTCCGCCGCCAAATCCAGGGCCATTCGAGGGCGGACCCAGCTTCGCGAGCGGATCTCCCAACTGCGCCAGATTCACGTTGGGCAGGGAAATCTGCGGCGGCACGATCACGGTCGGCTCCACCGGCAGCTTCGGATCGGGGTTGCGGATGACAACCGCGGGCGGGGCTTTTTGCTCCAGCGCAAACTTAGGCAGCTTGCCTTTGGACGCCGGCTCCGGCGAGCGATCCCCGCCGCCCCCACCGCCGCCGGCCTTCTTGGCCGCGGGAGGCAATTGCGCTTCGTAGGGTGAGATGTCGGCCAAATTGATGTAGAGCGGCACCGTCTTCACCGCCTGCACGATCTGGCGATGAAATGGAATCACCAACAGCGCGAGCACGACCGTGTGCACCAGGATCGAAGTGAGGCTGGAAACTCGTCCGTAGCGGTAATCGCCCCAGATGGAGCGGACCTCCGCCGGCGCCGAAGTCAACTGGAGCGGTGGAAGCTTCTGCGGATGAAGCAGTTCGCGCACCTGTTGAACCAGGGATACGTACCACGGATCATCAACCTGGACCAGCATGTGATCCAGCGGAAAGTCCTCAGGCGGGGAAGCTGCCTGCTTGTCCGGTTGCGTCTGGAGATTATTGGCAAGTGTTTCCAAGGGCATCGTTCTTGCAGAAAAGCCGTGTAGTTTTTGTTTACTTCTTTCTTCGTTGCGACCGGGTCCGAAAGGGAACCGCCATTCCAGTAGCTTTTCTGAATCCTCAATTATAGAGATGTAGTTTCGGTGTCATCGGTTGCATCATTTTTCTCGGTCCGCCTCCCTTTATCTTACTATAATCGGAGGAACAACGGTTGTCCAGGTTAATATGCTGGACAGCCTTCTCTCCCGCCGATTATAATCGAAACCGAGCCCGAGCGGAGGAAAAATGCGCGTTCCCGTTGATGTTAAGAGCACTGTCAACCTGCCCAAGACCGCCTTTCCTATGAAGGCGAACCTCCCCCAGAACGAGCCCAAGATACTGGAACGCTGGGACCATGAAAAGATCTACGACCGGCTGCGGGAGTTGCGGCACAATGCCCCCGTCTATTGCCTTCACGACGGGCCACCCTATGCCAACGGGAACATACACCTGGGCACGGCTTTGAACAAAATCCTCAAGGATTTCATCGTTAAGTCCAAGAGCATGGCGGGTTTCAATGCGCCGTTCGTTCCCGGATGGGACTGCCACGGCCTGCCCATCGAGATCAAGGTGGATCAGGAGTTGGGTGGCCGCAAGGCCAAGATGCACCCCTCGGAAATCCGGCGCGAATGCCGCAAGTATGCCGCGAAATTTGTCGAACTCCACCGGCGAGACTTCAAACGCCTGGGCGTGATGGGGCGCTGGGAAGACCCATATTTGACCATGACCGCGTCCTATGAAGCGGTCATCGCGGCGGCCTTCCTCGAGTTTCTGGAAAAGGGTTACGTGTACAAGGGCAAGAAGCCGGTGCACTGGTGCATCCACTGCCGCACGGCCCTGGCCGAGGCCGAAGTGGAGTACAAGAACCACGCCAGTCCGTCGATTTGGGTGAAGTTCCGCATGGCGTCGGACCCCGCGCAGTTGGATCCCTCTCTGGATGGCCGCCAGGTCAGCGCCGTGATTTGGACTACCACGCCCTGGACGCTTCCCTCCAACCTGGCGCTGGCATTTCATCCCGCCACGCACTATGCCGCCGTCGAATCGGATGGCGAAGTGTTTTTGATTGCCGAGCCATTGCTGGAAGAAGTGCGGCAGAAGCTCGGCCTCAAGGGCAACATTATTGCGAAGATTGAAGGCAAAAGCCTCGAGTTCCCTCGCTTCCGCCACCCCTTCCTGGATCGCGAATCGCTGGGTATTCTGGGTCAGCACGTCACCATGGAGCAAGGGACCGGCGTGGTCCACACCGCTCCCGGCCACGGACAGGAAGACTTTGAGGTGGGGCAGCGCTACAAGCTCGACACGCTCTGCCCGGTGGACGATCGCGGCCGGTTTATCGAGGGCTACGAGTCACTTTCCGGCCTGACTGTATTCAGCGCTAACCCGATGGTCGTGAATATCCTCAACCAGCGCAAGGCGCTGCTGCGCGAGGAGACGCTCGAACATTCTTATCCGCACTGCTGGCGCTGCCATCGCCCGGTGATCTTCCGCGCCACCGAGCAATGGTTCATCAAGCTCGACCACAACGATCTGCGGAAGCGCACTCTGGCCGAGATCGGCAAAGTCAAATGGCTCCCCGAATGGGGACAGGAGCGGATCGGGCAGATGATCGAGACCCGTCCCGACTGGTGCATCTCGCGCCAGAGAATCTGGGGCGTGCCGATCGTCGTCTTCTATTGCAATTCCTGCAACCACACTTTTACCGATCACGCGGCGCTCTCGAAGGTCGTCGAACAGTTCAGCCGGGAGACCTCCGACGTTTGGTATACCAAGAGCCCGGCGGAATTGCTTCCCGCGGGCACCAAGTGCTCCCAGTGCGGCGGCTCCGATTTCCGGCCCGAGCGCGACATCCTGGACGTTTGGTTCGATTCGGGATGCAGCCACTTGGCCGTGCTCGGCCATGAGCCGGGCCTGCCTTGGCCGGCCGACCTTTACTTCGAAGGTGGCGACCAGTATCGCGGCTGGTTCAACAGCTCGTTGCTGGTTGGCGTGGGACTGCGCGGCCGCGCCCCTTACCGGGGCGTAGCGAGTTATGGATGGGTGATCGACGAGAGCACCAGGGACAAAATGTCGAAGTCGCTCGGCAATGTGATCGAACCGCAGAGCATCATCAACTCTCACGGTGCCGAACTGCTGCGCCTTTGGGCGGCATCGTCGGATACGCGGGACGACGTGCGCATCTCCAAGGAGATCCTGGAGCGGCTGTCGGACTCTTACCGGAAGATTCGCAATACCTTCCGGTATTGTCTCGCGAACCTGTTCGACTTCGACCCGGCCAAGGACTCCGTGCCGCTCGGCGAAATGCTGGAGGTCGACCAGTGGGCCGTCTTCCGCATGTCGCGGCTGGTCGAGCTGTGCCGCAACTGGTACCAGGAATTCGGATTCCACAAGGCATATCACGCCATTTACAACACCTGCACGGTGGAGCTGAGCGCGTTTTATCTCGACATCGCCAAGGACCGTCTCTACACCGGCGCGACTGCATCGCTCCCGCGCCGCAGCGCCCAGACCGCTCTCTTCCGCATCGCGGACGCGCTGGTGCGGCTGATCGCGCCGATTCTTTCGTTCACCGCCGAAGAGGTTTGGAGCTACCTGCCCGGCCGCCCGGCGGACGAACCGAGTGTCCATCTCTCCCGCTTTCCCGAGGCCGCCGAGCTGTCGGGCGAGCTATCCATCACACAGATTGAGCGCTTGAACAATTGGGACCGCCTGATCGCCGTCCGCGACGAGGTGTTGAAGGTCCTGGAAGTCTCGCGGCGGGAAAAATTCATCGGCAACGCGCTGGAGGCGAAGGTCGAGCTTTCCGCCGAGGGCGAATGGGCGCGGCTGCTTCAGGAGTACAAGGCGATGCTGCCGATGCTCTTCATCGTCTCGCAGGTAGAGCTTTCTTCGGTCGCTTTGCCCGGCGCGACGGAAGGTTTAATAAGGGGCCTGCGCATCGCCGTGCGCCACGCCGATGGCGAGAAATGCGAGCGCTGCTGGAACTATTCAACACGCCTCGGCGAAGATGCCGAGTTTCCAACGCTTTGCGAGCGCTGTACGCCCTCGGTCCGACTGATGGAAGCCGGGCGGGCGGGGTAGGGGGGCTGAGTTGGGCACGCAAGAGGTGCCGGTTAGCGATCCGGTTAAGCCCCGGAGGGGCGGTAGAACATAGCCCACGGCGTGAGCCGTGGGTATCGGTGCCAAAGCGAGGGGGAGCCCCGGCAGGGGCGACAGATCACCGGAAGAATTCTTCCGCCCCTACGGGGCTCGGATGGTTGTTGGTTCGTTTTCCCAGGGCTCACGCCCTGGGCTATATTCTATCGCCCCTGCCGGGGCTTGCATCTAATTTGTTAGAGAACGATCGACCGTGCCCTGACGCGCTCCGCTTTTCGTTATTGCAAGCCGTAAGCGACTATGCGTCCTATCTATTTTCTAATCGCCGCGTCCATACTGGTCTTGGACCAGATCTCCAAGTGGGCGGTTGTCACTCGGTTTTCGTTCGATACGATGGTTACGGTGATCCCAGGGCTGTTCAGCCTGGTGCGTGTCGAGAACCGCGGCATCGCTTTCGGATTCCTCGGGGGCGGGAGGTCGGGCGTGGCGTTTGCTCTGATCGTCGGTGTTTCCGCGGCGGCGCTCGGTGTGATCTCCTGGCTACTTTGGAAAACCGATCCCGGCGCGCGGCGCAGCGCGATTGCGTTCGCGCTCATTCTGGGAGGCGCGGCCGGAAATCTGGTGGACCGCATCGCGCGCGGGAGCGTTGTCGATTTCCTGGATTTTTACTTTCGCGAGTATCACTGGTACACGTTCAACCTGGCCGACAGCGCCATCGTCGTAGGAGCCAGTCTCTTGTTATTCGATCTGTTCTGGGGACGGACCGCGCCGGTGGCCCACGATTGTGTTTCAGAGCCGCGACCGTAAGGGAGCGGTGGTTGTCGCCGATCACTCGTCAATTGTACTCGCCCGATTCTGGGCCGCGCTGGTCCCGATCCACCACCGCTCCCTCACGGTCGCGGCTCTGATTGGTTTGCCCGGGCACCGCTTTTTCGCAAAATTGCATCTAAAGAAATATGTTCCCAAAACTATTAACCATTCATTCCTTCGTGCTGCCCACCTACGGGCTGCTCGTTGCGTCCGGTTTTATCACGGGCCTATTTGTGAGCATCCGCCTGGCGCAGCGGGAGGGACTGAGCAAGGAAGCAATCTATAACCTCGGCATCTATCTTGCTCTGGCCGGCATGATCGGGGCCAAGCTTTTTCTGCTCGTCCAGGACCGTGCCTACTATTGGGAAAATCCGCGGCAGATTTTTTCGCTCTCCACGTTGCAATCGGGTGGCGTCTATTATGGCGGATTGCTGGTGGCCATCGCCGTGGCTTTCTGGTTTGCCTGGGCCAATCGAATTCCGTTTGTGAAGCTGGGCGACGTATTCTCTCCGGGAATCGCGATTGGCCACGCCCTGGGGCGGGTGGGGTGTTTTTCCGCCGGCTGCTGCTGGGGCTTGCCGACGAATCTTCCCTGGGGCGTTACCTTTACGGATCCCTATAGTCACGAGGTCGTGGGCGTTCCGCTCGGCGTGAAGATTCATCCTACACAGCTTTACGAAGCGATAGCCGAAGCCGCCATCTTCGCGTTCCTCTACTTCCGCTATCCCAAGAAGCGCTTCGACGGTCAGATTCTGGGCTGGTATCTGATGCTCTATCCGACGGCGCGATTTCTGGTGGAGTTTCTCCGCAGCCACGAAGACGAAGCACTCCTTTGGTGGGGGCTTTCCAACGCCCAAGGCATCAGCCTTCTTCTGATAAGCGCAGGCGTGTGGCTGCTCTGGCTGGGTCCCTACCGGCGTCGCGACTCGCTGCTCTCGCAAATATCCGCCACTCCGTCCCATGAACATGCAACCGCCACCCGCCGTGCGGCAAAGCTTCGCGGCAACTGATTCGGACCGCGGCAAGCGCCTGGATGTGTTCCTCGCCGAGCAACTTCCCGAGTTGAGCCGGGCGCACATTCAGGAATTGCTGCGTGAAGGCAAAGCGGGGATCGGAGGCGCGACTTCTTCCGCCGATCAATCGAACGATCCATCAGAGCAGAAAGGTCCGAAAGCCGGCTACCGGCTGAAGGGCGGGGAACAAGTATGGATCGAAATCGAGCCTCGGCCTCCCCTGCGCGCTTATCCCGAGCCGCTGGGTATCAAGCTTCTTTACGAGGACGAGGACGTAGCGGCGGTCGATAAACCCGCCGGAATGGCCGTCCATATTGGCGCGGGAGTGAAGAGCGGAACGCTGGTCAATGCCTTGCTGCATCACTTCGGGAATCTTTCGGGCGTGGGAGGCGAGTTGCGTCCCGGCATCGTGCACCGGCTGGACAAGAACACTTCCGGCGTCTTGCTGGTCGCGAAAAACGATTTTGCGCATCGCAATTTGGCCGCGCAATTCGCCAGCCGGAAAATTGAAAAGGATTATCTGGCGCTGGTACACGGGACGGTCAAGAAGCAGGAAGAAACAATTTCGCTCGCCGTGCGGCGCGACCCTGTGCACCGCACCCGCATGACGGCGCGCGCGGGGTTGGGTCGAGGGGGCAAAGCGGGACGCGCCGCCGTCAGCCGCTATCGCGTGCTCCGCAGATTTCGCGGCTTCACTTTGCTCGAAGTTCGAATCTTCACCGGACGAACGCACCAGATCCGGGTTCACCTTGCAGCGATTGGCTATCCGGTGGTGGGCGATACGCTTTACGGTGCGCCCGCAAGGCTCCCGGCGGAGTTGTTCCGATCCGATGCCGGCGAGGATAGGGCGTCCGGGCGGCCCGCCTCGTGGAAATCCGCTCGGGAGTCGGTTCCGACGCTTGGCCGGAATTTCCTGCACGCAGCGCGGGTCCGCTTCCAGCATCCCAGGAATGGAGAGATAATCGAGCTCCGCTCCCCGCTGCCAGGGGATCTGGAGGATTTTCTTTCCAAGCTCCAGCGCGCGGAATAGAATGCAGGTGGGAACACGTCTCCAGACTTGTCCCTGGTACGGGCCTGGAGGCTTCTGACCTACCGAAGAAGTGCTATAATGAAATCCGATTTATGCGGATCAAAAACCTTTTAATCCTGTTGGCGGGCGTTTTGCTCGCACCGGCTTGGGCGCAGCAGTCGAAGGCCCCCGAGCCGCCGGTCGAGAAAAGCGACCAGGCCCCGCCGATTATTGTCGTGGTCGAAGAGGTGAACCTGCAATTCACCGTCTCGGACGGCAAGAACCACCTGATTACGGACCTGAACAAAGAGGACTTCCGGGTTTCCGAGGAGAAGAAGCCGCAACAGATCACCGCGTTTTCGCGCGAGACAGACGTGCCGCTCCGGATCGGCCTGTTGATCGATACCAGCAACAGCATCCGCGACCGCTTCGAGTTTGAACAGCGCGCCTCCTCCGACTTCCTGCGCGCCCTGCTGCGGCAGGGAAAGGACAAGGCGTTCCTCGCGAGCTTCGACAGCATGGCGGAGCTGGTGATGGATTTTACCGACGATCTCGACAAGCTGATTCCGGCGGTTCAATCGCTCCGCTCGGGAGGAGGAACGGCCCTTTACGACGCCGTCTTTTACGGCAGCCGGGACAAACTGCTCGAGGAAGCGCCGCCTACAAATAATTTCCGAAGGGCGATCGTGGTGTTGAGCGATGGCGAGGACAACCAGAGCCGCCACAGCCGTCTCCAGGCGCTCGAAATGGCCGAGCGCGCCGAGGTCACCGTCTATACCATCAGCACCAACATCACCGGTATCAAGATGCCGGGCGACAAGGTCCTGGAGGAGTTCGCCGATCAAACCGGGGGACGTTACTTCCGCCCGTTTTCGAAGCAGGACCTCGAGAGCGCCTTTCAGCAGATCAGCACCGACCTGCGCAGTCAATACAGCCTCTCCTACCACCCGACCTCGCCTCGCGACGGCAAGTATCACGATATTGAAGTTGCGACGCTGAAGAAAGGTCTGCACGTGAGGGCGCGCCGCGGTTATTACGCGACTTCTCCGCCTGGATTCCTCCCGCCCGAAAGCGCTCCCGCAAACGACAAGAATTCGGAGTCCAATCGGTAGCTTGCGTCCGAAGCCGAGCCGCGACCGGAAGGGAGCGGTCTTTTCGATCGATGCTTGCAAATCTCGAAGGACCGCTCGCTCCCGGTCGCGGCTCGGATCGACATTCCTCCATCGCAAACGCTTGTTGACCTCGGCATTCCCGATTCAGTAGACTGACTTTAGTCGGTCCGCCACATTCGCAGCCATGCATGTACACGCCTTCAAGAGCGAATCGGTCTTAAAGTATTCCATCTTCCTGATGTTTGCGTTGGCATTGGCCGAGGCGGCGGCAGGCGTCTATTCGCACTCACTGGCCCTGCTGAGCGATGCCGGACACAACTTCGCCGACTCGCTCTCGCTGGTTCTAGCGCTGTTTGCCTTTTACATGCAGGCCAAGCCCGCTACCAAGGAAAAGACCTTCGGCTTCCATCGGGCCGGGGTACTGGCGGCTTTTGCCAACGCGTTGGTGCTGGTGGTCATCGCGCTGTACGTTTTTTACGAAGGCTATCGCCGCTTGCAACATCCCGAGCCGGTCAACTCCGGTTGGATGATTGTGGTGGCGAGCGGGGGCTGCCTGATCGATGCCGGCGTGTCGTGGGCGCTTCTGGAAGGCAGCCGGAAGGACATTAACGTTCGCGGAGCGTTTCTGCACACGGCGGTCGACGCCGCTTCGACGGCGGGAATCGTCGTGGGCGGCGTGCTGATCCGTCAAACCGGGATCGTCGCGATCGATCCGCTCCTCAGCTTTTTGATCGGTGGCCTGATTCTGTGGAGCAGCATCGATATTGCGAAGGAGACTGTAAATATTCTGCTGGAGGGCCTTCCGCGCGGGTTGAAGCTGGATCGGGTGGTCCAATCCATCCGCGGCGTGGAAGGGGTGGTGGACGTTCATGACATCCACATCTGGAGCCTGGGATCGAGCAACCACGCCTTGAGCTGTCACGTCTCCATCGCCGACATTCCGCCCTCGGCGAGCACCGAAATTCTGAAACGCATCAACCGCGTTCTGGAAAGCGAATTCCAGATCGATCACACCACCATCCAGTTTGAACATAACGTCTGCGACGGCAGTCCGAACTGCTATGTTCCCGCCGCGGAGGCCGGCCAATCTCGTCGAACGGGAACCGGCTAAGGCCGGAGGAAGTCCCGCGCGCGATGTCTCCGGTTTCTGGCAAAGGTTCCCACTCTTATGGCTGCCGATACACTGAAGCTTCTGGAATTCGACCAACTGCTGTCACTCCTCGGGAGCTACATCGCAAGCCCCTTAGGCAAAGCGAAGCTCGCCGGGGTCTCGCCGTGCACGGATCTCGATGCCATTACGGCCCGCGAAGAACGTTCCGCCGAGGCCAGAGAGTACCTCCGCTCGAGCCTGGGAAAAGAGGCAACAGGGAATCGGGAAACGGGAACAGGAGGCCGCACGTTGCCTCTGACTTTCTCGGATTTCACCGAACCAACTTTACTGATTCAGAAGGCAGCGATCGAAGGTGTCGTGCTGGAAATTCCGGAGATCGCCGAGCTGATCTCGTTCGCCGGGCAGGCCGCCGACATCAAGCGCGCGCTGCTGGCGTTTGAGCGCCGCTTTCCGCACCTCGCGCGTGAAGCCGAGCGGATCGGCGATTTCCATTCGCTGTTGCGGGAGCTGGGAGGGAAAATCCTTCCGACGGGAGAGCTGGACGATCACGCCAGTATCGAACTGCGGCGTATTCGCCGCGAGCTGGAGCGTCAGCGCGGATCGATTCTTACTTCTCTCAAGGCGTTTCTGCGCAACCAGGCCGAGGAACCTACGCCGCAAGAAGAGATCATCACTATTCGCGGCGAGCGGTTCGTGGTTCCGGTCCGCGCTAACCGGAAGAGCCGCGTCGAGGGCGTAGTGCACGGCGCGAGCTCCACAGGGCAAACGGTTTACGTTGAGCCGCTCGAAACCATCGAGATGAACAACGATCTGGTCCGGCTGAAGGAGGAAGAGCAGCGGGAGATCCATCGCATCCTGGCGGAGATGACGCGTCGGCTGCGCGAGCGGGCGGCGGATCTCGCCGAGTCGGCCGAGCGCATTGGCGTGCTGGAGCTGGCTTTCGGCTGCGGCCGCTTTTCGCTGGAGTTCGATTGCATCGCTCCGAAAATCGTGCCGAAAATCGTGGCGATGAACGCCACAGGCTCGGGCGGCACGCGGCTGGTCTTGAAGGACGCCCGGCATCCCTTGCTGGAAAATCTGCTGCGGCGAAAGAAAGTCCCCGTGATTCCGCTATCGCTTGCGCTCGAAGGCGAGAATCGGGTGCTGGTCGTGAGCGGACCGAATACCGGCGGCAAGACCGTGGCGCTGAAGACCGTGGGGCTGCTCGCGTTGATGGCAATGTCGGGCCTTCCCGTGCCCGCGGCGGAAGCGGAGTTCCCGCTCTTCGACCAGATTCTCGCCGACATCGGCGACTATCAGTCGATCCAGGAAAGCCTCAGCACGTTCTCGGCGCACCTGATGAATATTTCCTCGATGATGGAACTCGCGGGCAGCGACACGCTGATCCTGCTCGACGAGCTGGGCTCAGCCACCGACCCCGAAGAGGCCGGAGCGCTGGGCGTGGCCGTGGTCGATCGCTTTCGGTCCTCGGGCGCATTCACTATCGCATCAACACACCACATGCTCGTCAAAGCCTATGCGACGAACACGCCCGGTGTGCTCAGCGCGCATATGGGCTTCGACGAACAGACGCTGGAGCCGACCTACCAGTTGGAGATCGGGTCACCGGGCAAGTCGAGCGGCCTGGACATCGCGCAGCAGCTGGGTTTGCCAAGCGACGTCCTCCAGCGGGCGCGGGAAACGATGAGCGGCGCGCATCTGGAGGTCGAGCGGTTCCTGGTGAGCTTGAAGGAGGAAGCCGCGGCGGCGGTCGCGCTGCGGCGCGAGTTGGAGCAAAAACTCGCGGCCCAGGAGGCCAGGGAAAGCCAATGGAAAGAAGACCTGCGCCGCCGCGAAGTAGAGCGAACGGCGCAGTGGGAGAAACAGCTCGAGGAGCTTTGGCGCAGCTTCGAAGACCGAGCCGAGCTAAAACTCCGGGAAATCGCATCGCGTCCGCCGGCCCGCCGCGCGACGGAGCCGAAGCGGGAGGCCGCGCGAATCGGCTCGGGGCTTCGCGCCGAGGCCAAGGACGAGTTCCGTCAAACGCTCGTCAGCCACTTGAATGAGGCGGGCGAGGAGGCTCCGGCGCCTCCCGCCGAGTTGCGACAGCCCGTGGTGGGCGACCGCGTGCGACTGAAGGATTTCCGCCAGTTCGGCATCGTCCGCAGAATTCACGGCGAGTCGCTGGAGGTGGAGATCGGCCGTCTGCGCACCAAGGTTCCGCTTAGTGAGGTAATCGAAGTGCTCGCGGCGCCCGATAGCGGCAAAGCCGCTGTTAAGCCCACGGCGATCAGCGAAGGAACCGCGATACCGGGTTCCTATAACGTAAGGATGGAAGGTCCATCCGGCGGAACGCTTTCGGAGATCAACGTAATCGGCCAGACGGCGGACGAGGCCCGGAGCCGTGTGGATAAGTTTTTGGATAACGCATTTCTAGCGCAGCGGCCTCGCGTGCGAATAGTACATGGAATGGGGAAGGGAATTCTGCAACGTGCGCTGTCGGAGATGTTCACGACGCATCCGCACGTCGAAAAGTTTTTTCCGGCTCCGCAGAACGAAGGCGGCGCCGGAGCGACGATCGTGGAGCTGAAAGTGTAGAGGAAGGAGTCGGGATGGAACGGATTGAAGTTGACGCCTTTCCTAATCTTTCTTTCCTGTTTCCTTGGCGCGGTCCGTTATCATGCGATCCGGGCTCGGATCGTTTTATTCTGACTCCTGACTTCTGACTCCTGACTCCTAATCTTCCGCTTTTCCCCTTCTCAGCGGCCTTCCAAAGAGTTAAACTACCTCGATTTTGATTTCCGCAACGGAATGCAGTGAGACCGCGGCGGGCGGGGATATCCATCGAAAGCGAGGAGATCATGGCGGAAGAATCGTTTCGGGGCTTAGCGATTGTGGCGGCGATTGGATTTCTTGTTCCCTTGTTGCTCGGATTTGTCCCTAAACTGCGGTTGCCTTCGGTCGTGATGGAGATCGTGGTTGGGATCGTCGTTGGCCCGTCGTTGCTGGGCTGGGTCGAAGTGGACACTCCCATTCGCATTATGTCTCGGATCGGACTTGCCTCGTTGTTATTCCTCTCGGGGCTGGAGATCGAGGTGGAACACCTCCGCGGGCGCATGTTGAAGTTAGCGCTGAACGGTTTTGTGCTCTCCTTCGCCATGGCCGTGGCGATCTGTTATGGCCTAAAGGCGCTTGGGTTTGTCGAGACGCCGTTGTTTGTTGCGGTGCTGCTGTCGTGCACCGCGCTGGGAGTGGTCCTTCCCACCCTGAAGGATACCGGCATGATTGAGACCCCCTTTGGTCAGCTCCTCATCATCGCGGTGTCCATCGCCGATTTCGGTACCGTCATACTGTTGGCGCTGCTGTTTTCGTCGCAGGGAGCGAGCTTCGGCGAAACGCTTTTACTCGTGGGGAGCGTTGCCGTGCTGGGCGCCATCGTGTTTTATGCCGCATCCGGTTTGGGACACTGGAAACGGCTCACGGACACGCTCATTCGCCTCCAGGAGTCGACGGCGATGATCCGGGTTCGGGGCGCCTCGTTCCTGCTGATGCTCTTTCTCTTTTTCGTGGAAAAAATGGGTCTGGAAGTGATCCTCGGTGCGTTTGTCGCGGGCGCATTGTTGGGGATGATCGACAAGGACGCGCTCAAGACCCATCCGCAGTTCCACATGCGGCTTCAGGCCGTCGGCTTCGGCGTTTTCATTCCCATCTTTTTCGTGACCAGCGGAGTGCAGTTCAACCTCCGCGCGCTGTTAGAGAGCCGTTCCGCTTTGACCGCCGTTCCGGTTTTTCTGGCGGCGATCCTGGTGATTCGGGGAGTTCCCGCGCTGCTCTACCGGAAAGATTTCGGCATGACGAAGGCGATTGCGGCAGGTCTGCTCCAGGCCACCACACTTTCCTTCGTCGTGGCCGGAGTTCGGATCGGAATCGATCTGCATAAGATGAGCCAGGGAACCGGAGCGGCATTGCTCTCGGCGGCCATACTGTCGGTGCTGATCTTCCCGGTTATTGCTCTGACGGTGTTAAATGCTGAGCAGCCGGTGACAGCAAAGCAGTGACGAGTGACGAGCAATAGTCGGGAGAGAACAAAAAAGAACTTTCTCGGATCGCGCGGATTGTTGCCTTGCGCACGGTCTCGTTTGATCGGATAATAGGCAAAACGAGGTATCCAAAGATGCTCAGAGACTATATCCACGCAGCGATGCGCCGGGCCAAATATGAGATCCTGCCGGACGACGGCAGCTACTACGGAGAGATTCCTGGCTTCGATGGAGTCTGGGCGAATGCGGAAAATCTCGAAACCTGCCGGGAGGAATTGGAGGAGGTCTTGGAAGAATGGTTGCTGTTGGGTATCTCGCGCAATCAGCCGCTGCCTGTCGTTGATGGGATGGAATTGACCATTAAAGAGACAGCGTGATGCCTCCCCTTGGTCCCATTGGCCGGAAGGACCTAATTTTCTATTTGAAACAACTTGGATTCGAGGGGCCTTTTGCCGGTCGTAAGCACCAATTCATGATACGAGCCGGGCGGCGATTGACGATTCCTAATCCTCATCGGGGAGAAATCGGGTTTGGGCTGCTTACGCGCATTCTGCGGCAAGCCGGTATTGATAAGAGCGAGTGGGAAAAGCTGTAGACTTAGCTCGATTTCGATTCCTTCCTTCTGGCTGGTCACTTCGTTTGTTGACCGCTTCCTAACGGTCGTGGCTCTGATCTAACATGCCCCTCCCCAACGATTTCACCCGGCACGTTAAAAGCACCGCGGATATTGTCCGCATCATCGGCGAGCACGTGCGGCTGAAGAAGGCCGGGGCGAATTTCATCGGACTGTGCCCGTTTCATCAGGAAAAGACGCCCTCGTTTTCCGTCCATGCATCGAAGCAGTTTTACTACTGCTTCGGATGCGGGGCCAAGGGCGACGTGTTCCGCTTCGTGATGGAGACGGAGAAGATCGGTTTTCCGGAAGCCGTGCGGCGCGTAGCGCAAAAGGCCGGAATTCCGATCCCAGCCGAGGCTCCCGCAAGCGAGCTGGCGAGTCCCGAGCGGCGCTTGCGGGCGGCGCTCGAAGAGTTGCACCAGAAGGCGCTCGAGTTCTATCGCAAACAGTTGCGCACGCCGGAAGCTGCCGCTCTGCGGGAGGTGATCCGCAAGCGGGGCGTTACGGAGAATTCCGTGGAAGAGTTTGGGATGGGCTTTGCGCCGGGGAGCGGCAGCGCGCTCAGCGGTTTCCTGGCGCACGAGCGTTATCCTCAAGAGGTTCTTGAAGCGAGCGGTCTGTTGATCCGGCGCGATCAGGGCGGCTTCTTCGACCGTTTTCGCAACCGCTGGATTTTCCCCATCGTGGGGGAAAGCGGGAAGGTCATTGCCTTTGCGGGGCGGGCGATGGGCGAGGATAATCCCAAGTACCTCAACTCGCCCGAGACCGCGCTCTATTCCAAAAGCCGTGTGCTCTATAACCTCTACCGCGCCCGTGACGCGATTCGCGCCGAGGGCCGCGCCGTTTTGGTGGAAGGTTACATGGATGCCATCGCGGTGCATCAGGCCGGCGTCAAGAATGTGGTGGCGAGTTGCGGAACCAGCCTGACCGAGGCTCAGGTGCGGATGCTGGCGCGGCAGGGCGGCTCGGAGGTGGTCGTCAGCTACGATCCTGATTCGGCGGGCGTTGCGGCCACGGACCGGTCGCTCGCGCTATTGCTTGAAGAAGGGATCAGCGTGCGGATTCTCCGTCTGCCGGGCGGATTGGACCCCGACCAGTTCATTCTGCAAAAAGGCGCCGAAGGCTATCGTACGCAATTAGCCGAGGCACAGCCGTTCTTTCGGTATCTGGCAGGAAGGGCGCTCGAGGCGCACGGTCGAGCGACACCGGAGGCCAAAGTCGCAGCCATCAACTTTGTGCTGCCCTACCTGTCGCGGGTTCCCAACAAACTAATTCGGGCGGAGCTGGTTGCCGATATATCTCAAAAGCTGGATGTAAGCCCTGGGATCATCCAGGACTCATTCCGCCGCGCGGGCCTGGAGCGGCGCGAGTCGGTGAAGGCTCCGCAGGATCTCGACCGTATTCCGTCGGGTGAGGCCATGCTGATCCGGTTGCTGCTCGACAGCGAACAGGCCTGCCGCGAGCTGGGTCCGCTGCTGGAGGGAAAAGGCTTGCTCGGAGAGCTGGAGCTGGGAACGATCGTGGCGACGCTGGTAGGTATGATTTCGGCTGGCTCGGAGACTGACATGGCATCGCTGACGGATCGGCTGGATGAAAGCCAGCAACGAATCCTGGCAAAAATTGTTTTCGACAAGGATGCGAGGCCCGTAACTATTGAAGAAATAAGCGCTTATATCGGAACCTTGGAGCGGGGAAGGCTCCAGCGACGACGAATTGGCTTGCAGCGGCAAATCCAAGAGGCCCAAAAATTGCTGGACCAAGGGCGAGTCGTTGACTTGCTCCGCGAACAGCAGGAGCTTGACAAGGAACTGAGGAGACTGTTATAAACAATAGGTTTAAATGATGGGCAGAAACCAAACTCCACTACCCGACATCCAAGTATTTGTGAGGGAAGCGGCTATAGTAAAAGCGCGCGGCCAGACTTCGCTTCCCAGGGTGTCGGAACGGCGCGGATCGTTTCTGACTTGAGAGCGTCGCTTTTTGCGAAACATAGCCAAGCATTTTCAATGACACAGCATTTCCCAGGAATCGAACCGGGCGAAATGTGGATTCGGAGACCCTTTGAAACAAGTCCCTAAGGAGCGGCCGGTGGGTATCGAGGACAAGTATGAACAGGTGATGGACTTGATCAACCTGGGCAAACAGAAGGGCTATCTGCTCTACGACGAAATCAATGAACTGTTGCCGTCCGACGTGAACAACTCCGAGGAGATCGAGGATATCCTGGCGACGTTCGGAACGGCCGGCATTGAAGTCATCGAGGAAACCCCCAAGTTCTCGCCGGAAGACAAGATCGAGGGTAAGCTCGACGAGCTGGGCGAGGAGGAACTCGACTTCAGCGCGGCCCTCGAGAAGACCAACGATCCTGTCCGGATGTACCTGCGCGAGATGGGCACGGTGCCGCTGCTGACACGCGAGGGTGAGGTCGAGATCGCCAAACGCATCGAGCGCGGCCAGAACAACGTGCTCAAGGCCATTTCCCGTTCTCCCATCGTCATCCAGGAATTCCTGACGCTTTCCAAGGACCTGCGCGATGACAACAAATCGATCAAGGAAGTGGTCGTTTTCAACGACGACGAGCTCACCGAGGAGCGCGTCCAGGAAAAGACCGCGGAGGTTTGCGGCATCATCGACCAGATCGGGAAGCAATACAAGAAGGCGCTGCTGCTGAGAGACAAGTGGGAGAAAGTCCCTCGCACCAAGAAACCGAAGGAATACCGCAAGCTGCGCTTCCAGCTTGCGCGCGTGCGCATCGGAATTTCCCGCCTCATCCGGTCGATCGAGTTCACGCACACCGAACGGAAGCGCCTGATTGAAAAGATCCGCCATGCGGTCGAGATGCTCCGTCCACTTGAGGACGACCAGAAACGCCTGAATGCCAAGCTGGAAGCCGCCAAGGGCGACAGCCGCAAGGAACTTCAGAAGTCTGCACAAAAGCTTCGGGCGCAGATCAACGAAATTGCGTCCCTGGCCGGCGCGGCTCCCAACGATATCCGGCGGACCCTGCACATCGTCTCGGAAGGCGAGCGCGATGCCGACATAGCCAAGCGCGATCTGACCGAGGCCAATCTGCGCCTGGTCGTCTCCATCGCCAAGAAGTACACCAACCGCGGCTTGCAGTTCCTGGACCTGATCCAGGAAGGCAACATCGGCCTGATGAAGGCCGTCGATAAGTTCGAATACCGCCGGGGCTACAAGTTTTCGACGTACGCCACGTGGTGGATTCGCCAGGCCATCACCCGCGCCATCGCCGACCAGGCCCGCACCATCCGCATTCCCGTGCACATGATCGAGACCATCAACAAGCTGATCCGCACCTCGCGCCAGCTCGTCCAGGAATACGGCCGCGAGCCTACCAGCGAGGAGATCGCCAAGCGCATGGAGATCCCCGTGGTGAAGGTCCGCAAGGTCCTGAAGATCGCCCAGGAGCCGATCTCGCTCGAAACCCCCATCGGCGAGGAAGAGGATTCGCATCTCGGCGACTTCATCGAGGATCACGCCGCTGTCTCGCCCGCCGAGGCGGTCATCAACATCAACCTGAAGGAGCAGACCGCGGGCGTCCTCAAAACGCTCACACCGCGCGAAGAGAAGGTCATCAAGATGCGCTTCGGGTTGGATGACGGCAGCGAACGGACCCTGGAAGAAGTGGGCCAAAGCTTCGCCGTCACTCGCGAACGCATCCGCCAGATCGAAGCCAAGGCCCTGCGCAAACTCCGCCATCCATCACGCAGCCGCAAGCTCCGCGCGTTTTTGGAGTTGAACTCCGCGCGGGAGTAGCCCGTCCGTCGGGTCCTTGGTGTATCCGGCGCGGTCCGACGAAACGATACAGCATATGGCTTCACAAATGCGTGCCAAACCGGAAGCAACCATCGAGGACCTCTATCGGGTTCCGGGAAAAGCCGAACTGGTCCATGGAGAACTACGCCTCATGTCCCCCACCGGAGGTCTGCCGGGCTATGCTGCCTTTGAGATTGCTGTGAGCCTTCGCGAATACGCTCGGCGCACTCGACGGGGGCAAGCCGTCGGCGACAATATTGGGTTTCTCGTCAGCCTACCCCACCGCAAATCCTTCAGCCCGGATGCGGCTTTCTATACCGGAAAGTTGAGCATGAAGTTCCTGGAGGGCGCTCCCGTGTTTGCCGTCGAGGTCCGGAGCGATGGCGATTACGGCCCAGCGGCTGAACGGGAGATGGCGGACAAACGGGTCGATTATTTTGCCGCTGGAACCCTGGTGGTTTGGGATGTGGACTTGAAGAGCGCCGAGGTCGTGCGGGTTTATCGTGCCAGCCATCCCGATCAGCCAACGAATTATCGGCGTGGCGATGCGGCAGAAGCCGAGCCGGCTGTGCCAGGCTGGACCATGCCCGTCGATGACTTGTTCCCTGCCAGCACTTAAATAGGCATGGTACGATACGTATCATGCGAACCACCATTGACATTCCAGACACGACTTACCGGGAGCTTAAGTCGAAAGCAGCCAAGCAAGGCTGCTCCGTGAAGGAGATCATCCTCCGAAGCGTTCAAAAGGAGTTGGGTGTCCGAAACGGCAAAAAGGGCCGGATTAAGTTGCCGATTATTAAATCCAAGCAGCCGGGTTCGCTCCGCCTGACCAATAGAATGATCTATGAAATACTATTTCCCTGACAACTCGATACGCTCAGGTTTTTTCCCCGTCCACATGAAGCCGTTTGATATCTTCCAGGAGTTGCTCGGGTAAGCAGCCAAAGTTCTTCGCTATTTGAGGATGCGCCACTGTATCGTGCAAGGCTTCACTCATTTTTGATAACACAACATGGAATTCGTCGGGCAGTTCCTGGTCTCCCCAGTGGTTTTCCTCCCAGCCCTCCTCACCACAAAAGAACAGATCGACAGCCCAACAATTAGCGTTTGTGCGACCCTCAGCGGCAAGAAACTCCAGCAATCGCTCTAAGCTTTGCTGTAATTCAGGCAAGTCCTGTGGGCGCGAGAGCACGTGAGAGTAGACCTTCTGTAGTAATGGCTTTAGAGCAGGCGACACTGATTCGCCGTCCCGTGTTTTCGAAGCAAATTGAAAAGCTTTTTCAAAGCCCGTCATCTCCCTCCTACTTATACGCCGCGCAGACCACCCGCTTTCCCCTCGCGTGCTGTTCATAGGCATCCGGAGGCGGTGGCACCATCTCCACGCGCCGGAAGCCGGCGCTTCTCAGCATGAACGCGAGCGCCTTGGGCGACGGGCAGGTTGCAATCGGAGTGCTTCCGGTCTCGGCGTTGTCGTTGAAGAACTCGCCGGACTCGTCGATCAGCGCGAGCGCGCCCTGATACGGCCGCGTCCACTCGCGCGCGCCCCATTCCGTCGCGCCCTCCACCTCGTCGATCACCTGCGTCTCGACGACGCAAAGCTCCTTGGTGATGCTGGCGATGTTCCGCAGGCAGAGCATGGGATTTTCCAGGTGATAGAGCAGGCCGAGAAACAGCGTCAGTTCGTGCTGTCCCACATCTTCCGGGTGGATGTCTTCGCAGTTGCCCTGGCGCAGCGTGATCTGAGGTAACGCGAGCAGTTGGGCGACGAACTGAGCTTTTCGCAAGTTGCTTTCGCGCACGTCCACTCCGATGATGTTCCGCACACCCTTCTTCGCCATCGCAACGGAGTAAAATCCCTCATGGCATCCGACGTCAATGCAACTGATCTCAGCCAGCCGCTTGCCGAAATAGCTGTCCACAACGGTCTCGACCATTCGAAGCCGGGTCTCGAAGATCTGCGTCACAGCCGGGGGGATGGCGGAGGCGGTGCGGAGTCCGTCGCCGAAGTCGAACTCATAAAACCACGGGCCGAGCCTCGTGATCTGTTCCTGAATTTCCCGATGCGTCATGCTTCCTCAATATGGCAAATTCGAGCCGCGCTTGTAAAGAAGCCGGGATCTGCTGGACAGTCCGAAGCGGTCTTCTCCGGGGTGCAATGGAAAGTGGGAATCATCCGAGACAGAATCTTTCAGCCCCGGATGGGGCGGCAGATACTAGCCCACGGCGTGAGCCGTGGGACCGGTGACCACAAAATCGACC
>ORMF011463603.1_pt1 | contig 41137 bp, 34 predicted proteins | sample 1779871 | NCBI WGS metagenome assembly ORMF01 (sample SAMEA104232316, study PRJEB22302) | groundwater metagenome | biome: forest; feature: aquifer; material: groundwater | place: USA | collected 2011-08-07 | depth 5.4 m
CCCAGTTCCCCTCCTCGGTGTAGAACTTGAGAGCAAACCCGCGCGGATCGCGTTCTGTGTCGGCCGAGCCCTTTTCCCCACCCACCGTCGAGCAGCGGAGGAACGTCGGCGTTTTCTTTCCCACCGCCGACAATAGTTTCGCGGTCGTGTACTTCGACATGGCGCCATTGGTGCAGACGAAATATCCGTGGGCGCCCGACCCCTTGGCGTGCACCACGCGTTCGGGAATGCGTTCCCGGTTGAAAATCGCCATCTTTTCGAACAGCAGATAGTCTTCAAACACCACCGGCCCGCGCGGTCCGACCGTGAGGGAGTTCTGGTTGTCGCCCACCGGACGCCCGACTGCCGTTGTCAGTTTCTTTTTCTCCATGATCTTCTCCTCGTGTCTTGCGCTGCTGGTTGTTGATTAGGACTGTGCTCAGGGATTGCTCAGCATCGATTGTACGGCCCGCAAATTCCTGGCGCAGATTGCTTCCTCGTTTTCCTGAACGATGGTGTAGGCGCAAGTCTACAGAAATCAATCTATAGGAGGAAGGCCGCTAAACCGATATGTGAAATAGAATAAAGCTATGGGTAGTGTGTAGGCATCGGTAGCCGGGAGGCTTAATCATGGACATTCGCCAGTTGCGTTATTTCTCAGCCATCGTCCGCACGGGCAGTTTTACACACGCCGCCGAACAGCTCGGCATCGCCCAGCCCTCGCTCTCGCAGCAGATTCGGACGCTCGAGAAGCAGATCGGCAACCCTCTGTTCGAGCGCCTGGGCCGCTCCGTGCGCCTCACCGCCCATGGCGAAGCCCTGCGTCAGCCCGCCGCCGACATTCTGCAACAGGTCGCAGAAGCAAAGGCCTCCCTGGACCAACTACAGGAAGGAGTCCGCGGAAAACTTCGCGTCGGCGTGATTCCGACCATCCTGCCGTACCTGATCGCTCCTCGGGTGGGAGCCTTTTCAAACCGCTTTCCAGAGGTGGACCTGCAATTCACCGAAGACACCACTCCGCACCTGGTCGAACAGTTGCAAGCCGGCGATCTCGATCTGGCCGTTTCGGGCCTGCCGGTGCGCAATCCCGACATCGTATGCAGCGAACTGACGCGGGAGCCGCTGTTTCTCGCGGTTGCGGAGAAGCATCCCTTGGCGCGCGAAAAAACCATCGATCTGCACGATTTGCAGAACGAGCGGCTTCTCCTTCTCAAAGAGGGCCACTGCCTGCGCGACGACGTGCTCAGAACTTGCGCCCGCGGCCGAACAGTACTCCACTCTGTATTTGAAACCGATCAGCTCGCCAGCATTTTCCAATTCGTGCGCTCCGGCTTCGGCTTGACAGTAGTGCCGGCCATGACGGCGTCACATTCCGCGGGTTGCAAGCTGATTCCGCTGCGTGGAAACAACTTCCGGCGCATCGGGTATTTGCGGGCGCGACGGCATGTCGTCAGCCGGCCGATGCGCGAATTTACGACGTGGTTGCGGACACTGGTGCCACGCGCGCTGGACCAAACCGGGTCTTGTATGATGCGATGAGCAGACCGCAAAGCCCGGATGGCGAAACTGGCAGACGCACGGGACTTAAAATCCCGGGTCCCGAAAGGGACGTGACGGTTCGATTCCGTCTCCGGGCACCAGGCTGACAACCCCATAACCACAGAGGACACAGGGAACCACAGGGGAAAAATCTTTCGCTCTTTGGTTGGACTTGTTGTCTGCCTGTTCAAGACCCCTGTGTTCTCTGTGCCCCCTGTGGTTAGCTCTTTCTACTCGCCCGCGATGACGAGGGTCCCGCGCGGAGCCTCATGCGAGCCGCTTTCGGGTTCGAGCGTCACGGCGAAGTTCTTCGCTTCAACCCCCTCGGGTAGCGGTCGATTCACGACGGTTGCGTTTCCGCGCGCGTCCGGCTTGAACAGGCCGGCGGCGATGGGCGCACCGCCGTTGGCGGGGAACAGCCAGAGCTCGTAGATCTTCTCTGGAGGAAGGGGCGGCAAGCTGCTGGCCAGGAAGATCAGGCTGCGATTGCGCCGCTGGTAGATCGCCTTGCCGCGCGCCTGCGGCTTGCTGCCGGCGGCAACCAGTTCGACCTTCACGGCCTCCGGATCGAGCAACGTGGCCATGATTTCTTTTGCCTGCTGGACTTCCGCCTGCTGACCGGCAAACTGCGCGCGTAGCGACGCCACATTGCGCTCCAAGGAAGAATTCCGCCACAGCAAGCCGACGCACAGCAGAACCATGGCGGCCGCAGCGGCCCATCCGAGCACTCCCCACCACGAACGCGAGCGAGCCAGCCTTGAGCCCGCCACCGGCCTCCGAGGCTCGGCGGCAATCGCTGCCATCAATCGTTGCTTGGCGCGAGCCGGCGGCTTCGGACCTGCCGTCGCCAAGGAGAGCAGGCTTAGATCGCCGCGCAACGCCTCCAGCTCGCGGCGGCAGGAAGCGCACCCTTCCAGGTGTCCTTCGAGCGCGACCCGCTCATCGCCCGTCAGCGAGCCGAGCGCGTGCAGCGCCAGGTCGTCCGCGAATTGTTCGTGCACGCTCATGCGGCCAACACTTTTCTTAGCGAAATCAGTCCCGTGCGAATTCTCGTCTTCACCGTGCCCAGCGGTTCGCCAGTTTTCTCTGCAATCTCCGAGTGCGTCAACCCCTCAAAATAGGCCATCTCCAGCGCAGAGCGCTGTGGCGGAGGCATACCTTGCAGAGCCCCGCGAATCTTTTCCATGGCTCGCGACCGATCCGCTTCGGAAGCCAGATCGGGCTCCACGGAAACAATCACGTTCTCAATATCGTCCTGGGGACGCCGCCGGCGCAAAGCATCAATGGCCCGGTTGCGGGCGATGACCGCCAGCCACGAGGCCATGTTGCCACGGCTGGCGTCGAAGGCTCCCGGGTTGCGCCACAACTGCATGAAGATATCCTGCAACACGTCCTCGGCTGCGCCGGTATCGTGGAGTACGCGCAGGGCCACCGCATACACGATGGACGAAAAGCGATCATAAAGCGCCGCCATGGCACCCTGGTCGCCAGACCGGAGCGCTGTAACCAGCGCCAGGTCGGACGTCATCGCGTTGGTCTCAACGCTCGCCACGCCGGATTCTTCGTCCTCCTGAAGTACGTCTCAAAGTGAGCTTTGGATTGCAGGCAAGCCGTTGTCATGCTTAGGCTTGCGTTTTGCGGTCCCCAAAAACTATCAGCCCAAGCCATGGTCGGGCAAGTGGCTCAGATCTCTCTTTTAGCCGCGCGGGTCATTAATTCCTCGATGGCCTGCTGAGGAGGTTTCCCATCTTCCAGGATCGCGTACATCTGTTCGGTGATGGGCATCTCAACGCCTTTCTTGAGCGCCAATCCGACGGCGGCCTTGGTTGTGAAGACGCCTTCCGCGACGGTTCCATGCATACCCGCGATGATGTCGGGGAGCCTGCGGCCCTTGCCGAGTTCCACGCCCACGGTGCGATTACGCGAGAGGTCGCCGGTGCAGGTGAGCACCAGGTCGCCCAGGCCGGCGAGTCCGGCCATGGTGTCGAGGCGTCCGCCACAGGCGACCGCCAGCCGGGCCACTTCGGCCAGGCCGCGCGTGATCAGCGCCGCCACCGAGTTGTGGCCGAGACCCAGGCCGGCGCACACTCCGGCGGCGATGGCGATGATGTTCTTGAGCGCTCCGCCCAGTTCCACTCCGATAACGTCATCGTTTGTGTAGACCCGGAAGCGGGAGTCATTGAAGGCGTCCTGCACAGCGCGCGCCAACTCGCTGTCGGTGGAGGCAACCGTAACCGCCGTTGGATCGCCGCGCGCGACTTCCTTTGCAAAAGACGGACCACTGAGCGCCCCCACTCGGGGAGTGAATTTGCGCGTCCGCAGCACGTCGGCGATCACTTCGGTCATCCGCAGTAGAGTTCCGTTTTCCAGTCCTTTGGTGCAGCTGACGAAAAGCGTTTCGGGACGGAGGTTGGGCGCCATACGCACGAACAACGAACGGCAATGCTGCGAGGGCATGACACTGACCACTATCTCGGCGCCTTCCAGAGCGTGGGATAGGTCGTTGGTCGCCTGGACGGAATCGGGCAACGTGAAGCCGGGCAAGAAGCGTTCGTTAACGTGGCGCTTTGCGATGCTCTCGCAAACATCCGGCTCGTTCGCCCAAAGCCGAACGGCATGGGTTTTCTTCCTCCCGAGAACTATCGCCAAACCGGTGCCCCAAGCGCCGGCTCCGATGATCGCTACGCGGCTCATCTTTCCTTGGCTCCCAGCTTCGGCTCTGTTCCGGCGGCGATGCGGCCGAGGTTGTGCCGGTGCTTCCAGACGATGAGCAACGACGCGGCGGTCAGGAGAAGAAGCTGTTTCGGCTCGACGTATTCGTGCAGTCCCCAGGCGAGAATCGGGGGCAAGGCCGCCGCCATAACCGACCCGAGCGAGACGTAGCGCAGGATGGCTACCACGACGACAAAAACCCCGACCATGCACAGGATCGACTTGGGAGCGATCAGAACGAAGGATCCGAAGCCGGTAGCCACGCCTTTGCCGCCACGGAACTTCAGCCAGGCCGGGAACAGGTGCCCGAGCACGGCGAAGAATGCCGCGGTGGTCAAGATAAGCTTTTGGTGCGGCTCTGGGAAGAGACTTTTCGCCAGCAGAACCGCCGCGAATCCCTTGCCGGCATCGAGCAGGAGAGTGGCGACGCCGAGAGCGGGCGACCTGCGCGCGACGTTGGTGGCGCCGATATTTCCGCTGCCGCTGGAGCGCACGTCTTCTCCGCGAAAAACGCGGACCAACAGGTATCCAAAAGGAATGGATCCCAGCAAGTAGCTCAGCGCGGCAGTGATCAGATAAGCACTCATTGGGGTCGGCGGCGTCATTTCAACGAAAATCTCTGTAGCTTGGTGTACTTCGATCCTCCCGGCGAGAGCTGGCTCTGGTAGAGAAAAAACTCGCGGGCCGTCATTGTACCGAAGTCGAGATCGCTCATGGCGGCGAGCCGTTTTTCGAGCACCGCGAAGGCGGAGTTCGGGCCGTCTCCTTTGCGCCATTTCGGAGAGCCGGATCCGCCGCCCCGAGCCAGGGTCAAGTGTGGGCTGAACGGACGTTCCTCGCGCGGAATCTGCAACTCGGCAAGCGCGGAATCAATGCTCGTCGCCAGTTCGACCAGCTCGGGGCTGGCCTGGATGCCGATCCAAAACACGCGCGGCGCTTTCGCGGTGGGAAAAAAGCCGTATCCAGCGAAGCGAATTTCCGCGCGATTACCTTCTACGCGTTGCAGACATTCGGTAATGGCCGCCACCTGTTCCGGCTTCTCCTCGCCGATGAACTTGAGCGTAATGTGCAACGACTCCGGACATACCCAGCGCGCATCCGGGGCAAAGCCGCGGACGCCCTCCAGAAAGCGCGCAATCTTCGCGCGAACTTCGTTTTCGAGATCGATGGCGATAAAAACGCGCATGGACGGCGGCCTGCCCGCTACCTCGTTTATCTTTTGTCGCCCGTTTATTTCAGCTGTCGGCAAACTCGCGGTAACTGATCATCCGGATTGCCTGCTCGTCGAGAAACTGCCGCAGCTCGGGCGACGTCAACAACTGGCGTTCCTGGTCGCGCGACGCCAGCAGCCGCGTACCGGCCGCGCGCAAATCGGCGTCGTCGTAGCCCGGATGACACACCAGTTCCCACGTCCCCTCCGGCAAATCCGCCAGAGCCTGGCGGAGCAGAGAACGGTCAAACGATCCGGTTTCGATCACGCCCACCACGCCATCCGGCGTGGCGAGTCCGGCGCGCCTCATTCTCTCGTGGAACTGGGCTGCGAAGCTGCGCAGCATCCGCACCTGCCCGTAGCGCTTCCACAGCACGGGCTTGTCCGCGAACTGGCGCGCGCGCAAAGAAGTCATGGGGACGAAAGGGTTGCGAACGGCGGGCACGCCGCAGAGCCGTGCCGCTTTGACCAGCGCTCGCAAAATCTGCGGGAAGATGTGCGTGTGCTTGTGGGTATCGAGATGGGTGACTTGTACACCGGCCGCCTGAATCTTCTGGACCTGCGCAACGATCTCGCTCACCAGTTGATCGGGATTGAGACGTCCGAACACAGCACGCGCGGCCACGGCTGAGGTCCGGGAATAAAATCGGCCCGGCTGAGCGGAGCGGTTCGCGAGCAGCGTCTGAATGGAACCGTGCTCCGACACTGGCGCACCATCAACCAGCACGACGTGACAGCCCACCGAGAGGCGCGGAACGGAGCGGGCTAGCTCGATCGCGTCCTCAAACGCCGCTCCGCTCGCCATCAGCGTCGCCGACGTGACGATACCGCCAGTGTGCGTCTCCCGGATAGCCCGATTGACTCCCGCAGTGAGACCCAGGTCATCCGCGTTGACGATCAGCTGCCGCACGCAGAGAGTGTAGCAGCCAGCGATTCGTATCAGGACATCGCTTCAGCGATGCTGAATAGCGCATGAGCTTGCCCCTTCAGGGGCCGGCAAACGAGGATGCCGTGGCGCGGGACTCTCAAGTTTGACCCTGGAGTACCCGTCAATTATCCTCAATCTAAGTCCTCGCTTCGCGGAGGGTGCCGCACATCGGACCTTCGCTTCCGCACCGCGGGCGGTTAGCTCAGCTGGTTAGAGCGCCTGCCTTACAAGCAGGAGGTCGCAGGTTCGAATCCTGCACTGCCCACCAAAACCAGGTCCCAGGTTTTAGGTCTCAGGTCTCGGGAAGTGCCGCCGGTCTGTTATCTTGAGCTGGGCTGACTCCCAGCCGCGAGCTCGAGCGGCGAGTTTCGTCCACAACTTCTCACTCTTTCAGCATGCCGATTTTGATCTGTCACGTGGTGGGGGCGCGCCCGAACTTCATGAAGGCGGCGCCGGTGATGCGGGCGCTGGCCGGGCATGAAGGCGTCCGCCAAATCCTGGTGCACACCGGACAGCATTACGACGTCAACATGTCCGACGTCTTCTTCCAGCAACTGGGCGTGCCCGCGGCCGACGTAAATCTTCAGGTCGGGTCGGGCTCCCACGCGCAGCAGACCGCCGCCATCATGAGCCTGTTCGAGCCGGTCGTCGCGGAGAAAAAGCCGTCGCTGGTCATGGTGTACGGCGACGTCAATTCCACCATCGCGGCGGCGCTGGTGTGCGCGAAGCTCGGCATTTCGGTAGCGCACGTCGAAGCCGGACTGCGCTCCTTCGACCGCAGCATGCCGGAAGAGATCAACCGCGTGCTGACCGACCAGATCTCTGACCTTCTGTTTACGCCGTCGGAAGACGGCAACCGGAACCTGGCGCGTGAAGGCATTTCCGCCGACCGTGTTCATCTCGTCGGCAACGTCATGATTGACACGCTGGTTCGAATGTTGCCGCATGCCCGCGCGCCGGAAATCGATCTCCCGCCCTGCTACATTCTGGTAACGCTGCATCGCCCGTCGAACGTGGACGACTTGCCCTGGCTCGAGCAGATGCTCGAAACGCTCGTCGAGTTGAGCGCGCGCGCGCCGGTTCTGTTCCCGGTGCATCCGCGAACGGCGAAGGCGCTGGAAGATAGGGGTAGAGACGCGGCTTGCCGCGTCTCCTCTGCGGAAAAGTTCAGCACCGGGCGTCTCCGGCTGATGGGACCCCTGCCGTACCTAGAGTTCCTTGCGCTCCAGCAGAGGGCGGCGCTGGTCATCACCGACTCGGGAGGCATCCAGGAGGAGACGACGTTTCTCGGCGTTCCATGCCTTACAGTACGCGAAAACACCGAACGCCCGATCACCGTCGAATGCGGGACGAATGTTCTGGTCGGACGCGACCTGGATCTTCTCCGCGAAACCGCTCACCGCGTCCTGGGCGGCGAAAAGAAGCAGGGAAGAGTGCCGTTGCTGTGGGACGGGCATGCGGCCGAGCGGATCGCTGGGATCGTAGCGAGTAGCGAGTCTGGGACGCGGGCGCTGCGCTTGTTGCGACTACAGCCGAGAAGACGTGCACCGGGACATCGAGTCAACGGGCAGCACGACAATCTTGGAAGAGATCAAGGCTGAAGTTCAAGGAGGCTTTTGCGCCTGCGAAGTCAAGAACTCCAGCGGTGCTTGCTGCCTGGGCGACATCACCCGCGCCATTCAGGAGAGGAAGAAACGTGTGGCGGAGGCGCTTCCCACGTCTCGTTGAACTATTACACCAGCACTCGCAGCCGGTTCCGACGAAGACGATCGAGGGGGAGTCGCGGGGAATTCGAGATGTCGGCACGCTTAGTTACAAACCTCAATGGCGTGCACTACCGCTCGCGTGAGCGATCGTTTGCGCGGGGCCGGGGCTTCACAGCTTCTCGTAACGTAGCAACCTCGAACTTGCTGCCCTTGAGCAGCGATTCCAACCAGAGAGGAGTTTCGCTGGCAATCGACCGTGGCCGTCCCCTGCGGAAGGTCAATAGCTGCTTCACATGGCCGCCGACCTCCGAGTTGTCGTAGACACGCACCACTTCGATCGCGCTTTCCCCGAAATCGAGAGCCGTGAAGAGATTCTTCGTGCTCTTTTCGTAGATCCCGCGGACAAGCCGCTCCGAAGCGGAGTGTCCGCCGCGATACGAGCGTTCAATAATTCGCTGGATGCTTTCTTCCACGCTGCCCGCCGTCACGTAGTCCATCGAAGTCCAGAAGCCGTGTTCTTGAGCAAGGCGCGATTGCTCGAACGTGATAGGACTGCGTAGCGTGGTTTCCAGGGCAAAGCTCTTGCGCGTGGTGATGTGATCGAGAATCCATCGTTGGAACTCAACGTTCACCTGCGCGCGAATCTCGTTGGAAATCTTGCGGAAGGAGCCAGAGTTCAGTTCGGCGGCACGGTTGTCCGCGTTGAACCATTCAACGCCAAAAGCGGGAAGGGGAAAGCGGCTGCTCTTGCCGCTGCCGGGTGGGCCGGCTACTACGATCATTCGAGGGCGTGGCAAAGGTTAACCGCCGAAGTCGGTGCCCGCGTCCTCGTGCATGTCCTCGGGGAGTTCGCGCTTCAGGAGGCGTCCCTTTTCGTCGATGATGCCAAGGCGGAGAGCTTCCTCACGCTGCGCCTGGTAAACTTTGTCACCTTCGGCCAGAACGTGACTCATCAGCGCGTCCAGTTCGCAATCGTTGTCCACGTCAATGGACTCGATCGTCAATGGTTTGGTCGCCTTCATACTGACCTCATTATATGCCAGGTTCGGAGGCGATTCGGCTAGATTTTCTGCGTGGTCTGACCGTTGGATTTCTTGAGGATAACCTTCGTAATCCGGTCTTTCGGGGGACGGCTAGTTCGGATCTGGCTAGCCGCTCTCGCGGCCAGACTGCACGGACAGACCCACGTCTGACAACGGGTGTTGTGAAGTCTCAACAGCAAAGGAGATACTGTCACGCTGATGGGTGATGAAGGGCACAGCCTAGGGTCCGGTCCTACACTTCCGCCAATTCTTCTTCCAGCAACTGCTTGTTGTAGAGGTCGGTGTAGTAGCCGTTGAGGGCGATGAGTTCGTCGTGGGTGCCGAGTTCGACGATGCGTCCCTGGTGGAGGACGGCGATGCGGTCGGCGTTGCGGACGGTCGAGACGCGGTGCGAGATGAAGATGGTGGTGCGGCCGTGCATGATCTCGCGCAAGTGGTTGAGGATCTTGTCTTCGGTGTGGGTGTCCACGCTGGAGAGGGCGTCGTCGAGGACGAGAATGCGCGGGCTGCGCAGAAGAGCGCGGGCGATGGCGGTGCGCTGCTTTTGGCCTCCGGAGAGAGTGATGCCGCGCTCGCCTACGGTCGTGTTGTAGCTCTCGGGGAAGCTTTCGATGTCCTGGGCGATGTTGGCGGTTTCGGCAGCGGCTTTGATTTCTTCGAGGCTGGCGTCGTCCCTCCCCAAAGCGATGTTCTCGCGGATGGTGAGGCTGAACAGGAAGGTCTCCTGGGGGACAAAGCCGATATTGCGGCGCAGGGTTTCGAGTGGAAATTCGCGGATCGGGCGTCCATCGATCAGGACGGCGCCGGGTTCGGCGTCGTAGATGCGCGCGAGCAGGCTGACCAGCGTGGTTTTGCCGCAGCCGGTCGGGCCAACAATGGCCAGGCTCGAGCCGGCGGGAATCCGCAGGTTGACTTCGTTCAGAACGGGAACGCCGTTGTAGCCGAAGTTGAGATTGCAGAACTCGATCTCACCGCGGAGTTCTTGGCGCTGCTGGCCATTCGTGGGGATGTCCGCGGCGGCGGCCATGGCGAGTTGCGACTGCGGAGCGACGGGAGATAACTCGGGATCGTCCGCAATTTCAGGCTTCTCCACGAAGATCTCGTTGATCCGAACCAGGGACGCGGTGCCGCGCTGGAAGATGTTGATGACCCATCCCAGGGCTATTACCGGCCAGGTGAGCTGCACCATGTAAGTGTTGAAGGCGACAAAGTCGCCGACGGTGATCCGGCCCTGGATCACCTGGCGTCCGCCGAGCCAGAGCACGATCACGACGGCGATGCCGAGCATGAGTTCGAGCGTGGGCCAGAGCATGCCCATCAGGCGGACCAGCCTCAGGCTGCGCCGGATGTACTCCTGGTTGGCGGACTCGAAGGTCGCAATCTCAGCTTCTTCCTGCACGTAGGCGCGGATCACGCGGGCGCCGGAGAAATTCTCCTGAGCACGCGCTGAGATGTCGGAAAACATGGCCTGGATGCGCTCGAAGCGCTCGTGAATCTGGCGGCCGAAATACTGGATGACAATGCTGGCGACGGGGAGCGGCAGGAAGGCGTACATCGTCAGCGTTGGGCTAATCCTGAGCATGTAAAACAACGCCAGCGCGGTGAACACGATGGTGTTGGCGGAATACATGATCGCCGGACCCAGCAGCATGCGCACGGCATTCAGGTCGTTGGTGGCCTTGGCCATGATGTCGCCGGTGCGGTTGCGCTGATAGTAGGAGTAGGAGAGGCGCTCCAAGTGGGCGAAGAGGTCGTTGCGCAGGTCGAATTCGATGTCGCGGGAAATGCCGATAACGATCCAGCGGGTCAGAAACTGGAAGATACCCTTGGCGACGAAGACGCCGATGACCAGGAGAGCGTAGGTAGCGAGTTTGTGGCTGGTCACGGCCTGGCGGAGGTCGTCAACGGCATGCTGAACCACGCGTGGAAACTGGACGGCAATGCCGTTCGTCAGCAGGACGCAGAGTCCGCCCAGCAGGAGACCGCGGCGGTAGCGCTTCAGGTAGGGAACGAGCGGGCGTAGGCTCTTCGGAACCATGAAATCTTGTAGATGCGATTGTAGCAGCGCGGGGTGCGGTTTTTCGGGGGGAACGGGCATAGTGGAAAGATTATCCACACCGACCGGGCAGTCCGGCTGCACGGCGGCCGGGTGCGCGCATCCAACCGTTCAGAGGGTGGTTTGGAGGTTGAAATCCGGATTCCAGCGGTCCCGGCGTTTGCTCTTCCCGCCCATTCCTGATACACAAATATGTTTCAGCCAAATGCTTCGGTCTCCGTGATGGCAGGCTGGCGAACGCCTGCGGACGGGAAGCGGCTGGGAGAACAGATGTCGAAGAAAATACCCGGACTTCTTGTGCTCTTGGCCTTCCTTGGCCTGAGCTTATTTCTGATCAACTGCGGCACTTCGTCGTCGCGGCCGTCGGGCGTGTTGTACGTGCTCAGCCAGGGGGCCAACAATGTGGGCTCTTACGCGATCGATCTGGGCAACGGCAGATTGTCGTTGATTAACACCAACGCCACAACATGTCCGACACCGCCCTGCGGATTTCCGGAAGCCATCGTGCTGGATCCGACGGGCGCGATCGTCTTCGTTTTGGACCAGGGAGCTCCCCCTGTGCCCCCCACGATTTACGCCTACAGCGTGCAATCCGACGGCAGTCTCACAGCGACGGGGACCCCAACGCCACTGATAGCAGGGGATATGTCGGTGGCGATGACGCGTGACGCTGGTGGGCATTTTCTATTGGTCGCCAACCAGACTTCCAGCAAGGTTACGGCGTTTGGTACACAGCCGGGGTCGGCGAACTTGTCTTTGATTGGGAGCGTGACCGTGGGTAGTCAGCCGGTCGCCGTCGCAATCGATCCCTCAGCAACGTTCTTTTACGTAGTCAACCAGACCGATAACACAGTGGGCGAGTACGACCTCGCGTCAGGCGCGCAGATGGTGGGATCGCCCTATGCCACGGGCAGTGTTCCCACTGCGGTTGTGGCGGTCAAGACCACTCCAACTGGCGGAAGCGGGGGACTGTTTGTTTATGTCGCCAATGGTGGTAGTGGGGCTGGCGCGGACAGCGTGAGCATATTCCAGGTGTGCACGGTGGCGAGCGCCACCTGCACGGTACAGGACGTGGCCAATGCGACCATGCTTCCGGTTGGCACCCCGGTCTCAGTGGGATTGAACCCGGTGGCCATGACAGCCGATCCGACGAGTAATTTTCTTTACGTTGTGAACCACAATTCGAGCACGGTCTCTGCATTTCGCATTAATCCGACGACCGGAGTCTTGAGTGCTCTCAATCCCGCAACCGTCTCGACGGGCTCTGATCCGGTGGCGATCACGATGCACTCAAGCGGCAAGTTTCTCTACGTATCCAACAATGGGTCGAGCAACATCTCGGGCTTTAATGTGAGCACGACGAGCGGGGCCTTGAGCAACGCGACCAATGTGACCAGTTCGGCGCAGCCGGCGGGATTGGTGGCGAAGTAGGGCTCAGGTGGGAACGCGGAGGATCAGGTAGCCTCCGATTAAGGCGAAGACCAGGTCGGGAGACCAGGCCGCGACCGCGGGCGGGAGCTGGCTCAGGTTCCCCATGGCCTCGAACAGCCCCGAGACCGTCCAATAGACCACTCCGATGCCGATCGCGGTCGCCACGCCCGCGAGCGCGCCCCGTTTGCCGGCAGAGAGCGCGAAGGGGATAGCGATCACGGCCATCACCAGCGTGATCAGCGGGTAGGCAATTTTCTTTTGCAGTTGCACGCGCAAGCGCACCACGTCAAAGCCGCTCTGCTCCAGGTCGCGGATGTAGCGGCGCAACTCTTCGTAACTCATTTCCGACGACTGCTTGATTTCTTTCTTGAAGTAGGCCGGCGCCTCGGCAAATTCCGGGAAGGTGGCGACGTCGAACCTGCGGTACTCCTGAATGGCGGACCCGTTGAGGGTCCGCTCCCAGCCTTGCTCGTAGAGCCAGCGGCCCATGCTTTCCGACCAGTGTGCACGCTCCGCGGTCACGCGGTGGGTAATCTGAAAAGTGTGCGGATCGAACTGGAACACGGAAAGGCTGCCAAACACGTCGCGATCGGGATCGAAGAACTGGTAGTAGTAGATCGTGGAATTCTGGCCGAAGATCCACTTGCGGTCGGGCCGCAAGTAGGTTTGCGCCGGCCTCCCTTTGATGAGGTTGCGGAGCGCGTCCTGCCGTTTGTTGGAGTAGGGCAGGTAGATCTGGTCGGAGAGGAACAGCACTCCGGCGACCAGAGTGGCGACGATCAGCACCGGCACGATGATGCGGTAGAGGCTGATTCCGGTGGCTTTGATGGCAGTAATTTCGTTCGAGCGTTGCAAAAGGCCGAAGGTCACGAGGACCGCAATCAGCATGCTGAGCGGAGCGATTGGGTAGTACAAGAAATAGGGCGTGACATTGAGCAGATACTCACCAACCAGAAGCGGCGAGACCTGATTTTTAAGAATGTCTCCGAGTAGCTCGAAGAGAGTGAAGACCAAGAGGAGCATTACAAAAGCTCCTGCGATCATCGCCAGGTAGAGCGTGAAGTCGCGCAGCACGTAGTCGTCGAGGATGGTGGGGAAGTGCAGATTGAACAAGCGCCAGCGCCGGGAGAGGCGGTCGGCGGCGCTCTCGCGCCGGAGCCCGAGGGCGGGTCCGCCGTTGGCGAGGGCTGGTTTCGGTGTGCGCGATCTGAACCAGGAGCGGAACAACGAGAGATCGATCGGACGGCGCTCGGATTGCCACAGAAGAAAAACTCCGCCGATCAGAAATACGAGATCGGCCATCCAGACGCCCAGACCGGGTGCGACGCGTCCCTGGCGGGCCAGGGAAACTCCGATCAGGGAAATCGAATAGTAGACAAACACCAGCAGGATCGTGAGCACAAAGCCCGTGGATTTTCCGCCGCGCTTCGACGAGAGACCGAGCGGAATCCCAACCAGGGCCAGCACCACGCAGGCCGTCGGCAGGGCCAGGCGGCGATGATATTCGATGAGCGCCCAGCGTTGAGTCATGAGCTCGGGGCTGCGGGATTTTTCGAGCAGCTCTGAGACCTTCTGCTCCCCGACCGAAGCCGGCTCGCGTTCCTGGTTGTTCTGCGTGGCGGGGACTTGAATCGGGATGTCGGTCGTCTGAAAGCTGGAGATCTGGTACTGGTCCGGATTTTTGGGATCGGTCTCGTGCGTCGATCCATTTGTGAGATGCAGGTCGAGAGTGTCCGGTCCCTGGCTGGCCAGGATACCCTCGCGGGCCAGCGTGATACGCGGCGCCGAAGGCTGGCTCAGATCGGCGAGGAACACGCCTTTCCAGATGGCCGCGCCCGAAGCGGCCTTGACGTCCTGCACGTACAGCACAACCTTGGGAAAGCCTTCGTAGAAAACGCGGGGCTGAATCTCGAAAGATGCCTGGGAAGCCTTGAGCTTGTTCTGCAAGTTTCCAAGAGCGGCCAGAGAGCGGGGCGCCAGATAAACGCTGTTGCCAAGCGCGAGCAACCAGGCACCCACGACGAAGATCAGGATGATACGCAGGAACGTCCACACGCCGATGCCGCTGGCCCGCATCGCCGTGATTTCGCTGTCGGCGGCGAGGCGGCTCAGGCCAATCAGGATGCCGACCAGCACGCCCATCGGAATTGTGTAGGTGAGAGCGACCGGAACGGTGAAGAAGAAGACTTGGGCAACGCTGGGCAGCGGCGCGCTGTTGCGGACGACCAGTTCCAGGATGCGTCCCAGATCGCGCGTGAAAAGAACGAAGGTAAAAACCGCCGCGCCGATCAGGGCGTGGGAGACGACTTCGCCCAGAATGTACCGGGTGAGGATGCGCATCCGCGGTATGGTTGACTCATTGGGAGTCTAGCACGGAGTTTGGAAGGGAAAAGTGCAGGTTTGCATTGCACGGGCGATTCGTCGCACAATGCCGGTTCGCTCTGTAGCGCCGGCGCCCCGCCGGCTCGTGGCGGGGGCTCGCCCCCCCCGGCGAGGGCAGGGTGCCCTCGCGACAGCCGGCAAGGTGCCGGCGCTACATTCACGTACCAGGGAAAGAGGAGAGATGACTCGTCGCGCGATGATGCCGTTGGTGTACTGGTCGCTTTGTGTTCTCGTCTGGGCGCAGCCACCTTCAGAAATGAAGCCGGTGACGGACCGGCTGGCGGCTTCCGTTTACACTGGCCCCTCGATGGCAACGCTGCGAGAGCTTACGGACACTTTCGGCGGACGCCTCACGGGCTCACCGGCTTATCAGCGTTCCGCCGACTGGGCCGCGGCTAAGTTCCGCAGTTACGGAATTCAGAATGTGCGGTTAGAACCCTTTACGATTCCGGCGGGGTGGCAACGAGGATCGGCGAGTGGCAGGATGCTGTCTCCTTTGTCGCGGCCACTGTCCGTTGCCTCGCTCGGCTGGTCGCCCTCGACGCCCGCAGGAGGCGTGAAGGGTTCCGTGGCGTTGATTTCGGATGTGTCCGCGGAGAGGTTGAAAGATACGGACCAATTGCGCGGGAAGATTGTCCTGCTCGACGGCAGCAAGATTTTTGCGGAAGGCTACGTCAAGGCTCTGCCCAAGCTGGATGCTGCCTGGCCGGTCTTTCAGAAGGCCGGCGTGCTCGCGGTGGTCATGACCGACCGCGAGAAAAACAACGTCCTGAATGCGCATGACATGTTGTGGGGCGCGAAGATGCTTCCGCTCCCGGGAGCAGAGATAGGCATGGAAGACGGCAAGCTTATCCAGAGAGAGCTGGAACACGGCCCGGTCGTGATCCATCTGGCGCTGGAAAACGAAACGTCGGGCGAGACCAGGGTCAACAACGTGGTGGCGGAGATTCGTGGCAGTGAGCGTCCCGAGGAGTGGATATTGATCGGGGCGCACCTGGACTCATGGGATTTCGGCACGGGTGCGCAAGATAATGGCGCGGGCACTGTCAGCGTGCTCGAAGTGGCCCGTGCCATGATGACGCTCGGCAAGGCGCCGCGGCGGAGTGTGCGGTTCGCTCTCTGGGGAGGGGAAGAGCAGGGCCTGCTCGGCTCCTACGCGTACACGCAGGCGCACAAGAGCGAGTTAAGTAAATGCGTGGCTGTGCTCAATACCGATAATGGCGCGGGACATCCCAAAGGCTGGAAGGTCGAAGGCCGCAAAGACCTGAAGGCCGCCATGCAACCGTGGAGCGACGGCCTGCTGAAAGACCTGAACGGCGGCGACCTGTCGCTGGAGACAACCTACGACACCGATCACGGGCCGTTCATGCTGCAAGGGGTTCCCGCGCTCGATTTGTGGGTGGACATGTCGAAGTACTTCGAGATCCATCACAAGTCGAGCGACACGATTGATAAAGTCGATACGCTGGACTTCAAAGCCGGAGAAGCGATCGTGGCCGTGACCGCGTATGCGATCGCGCAGAGCGAGAATCCGATCGCGCCGCATATTGACCACGCCGCGGTAGGCGAGATTCTCAAGGGCGCGAAGCTAGATGAACTGCTGGAGTACGTGGGAGTGTGGAAGCCGTAGGGCAGCTCGCGGCTCTCAGGGTCGGTTTTGGCTTTCGGGTAGAGCCACGCAACGCTCTCGAGCTACGGTCATGATCCTGGGCTGCGGAATTTCGCGACCTTTCTTCTTTCTTGAATTAGTCTGAAGAAAAGAAGCTGAATAAATTGTCTGTAGGTCCGGCGAGGTCCACGTCACCGTTCCCGTCATACCCGCGTATTTTGAAATCGTGTTTTGCATGGATTCGACCAGATCGGCGTCGCCGTGCTGCCGCATTTGTTGAGCGAGGAATCTTTTGTTGGCGACCTGGGGGTCGAGCATGTTACCGGCAGACATCGGAAATTCGGCCTGCCAGGTCTGGGTGAGGCAGGTGAAGCTCGCATCGTCGGGGGGAACCGGCGTACGCTCGGCGATGACATCGGACACCTTGTGAATCACAAGTAAGTGGCAGCAGCCCATATGACCGTAGCCGCTCAGCGGATTTCTGGGGTTGTTGGGCGCGGCGAGAAACAGGCCGACTAAGGTCGCTGAGACGTTGTAGAAGTTGCAGAGCGAACCGCCGCAGGGCTGACCATTGACCTGGTGCTTGCGCCGGGCCCGCACTTTGGCGATGAAGTCCTCCATGTGGGCGTCTCGAATAAGTGGAACCGGCTGCCCGCGCACGCTGATGTCCTTGCCCTTGGGGCGGCTGTGATCTCCACAACAGTAGATCGTGGGCGTTTCTTCGTCTCCCCCGTATTGAAGCCAAATGGAACGAGTGAGGGGCCGGTCGCAAGCGGGCTCGTACAGAGAAAAGTCTTCGAAGGCGACGGAAATGTGTCCCTGCACTTGAATCCACTGGCCGTCAAACGCCTGCGGGTTGGCGAGGAGGTCACAGAAGGAAACTGTCGGTGGCGCGGTGGCAGGGCCGCCGGTTCGGGCCCAGGCTGTCGAAGCCGTGAGTACGATCAATGCCGCGAGGAGTTTCTTCCCGTGCGCGAGCACCGGATATCCCGCAGACCTCGGCTTTGGCTGGTGTGCCATAAACCGCGTGGCCCTATGACTTCTTGAGGAACAGCGCCCCCAGCGGCGGCAGGGTCAGCCGCAGCGAATACGGCCGTCCATGCACGCTTTCGGGCAGGGCCTCGGCCCCGCCCATATTGCCAATCCCGCTGCCGCCGTACTCGCGAGCGTCGCTATTCAGAATTTCCTTCCAGTAGCCGTCCGACGGAACTCCGACCTTGTAGCCCACCCGCGGCACGGGCGTGAAGTTGCACGTGACCAACACTGCATCGTCGGCTGACTTGCCCTTACGTAGCAGCGAGATCACGCTGGCGGGGGCGTCGTTGCAGTCCACCCACTCGAACCCCTGCGGATCATTGTCGAACCAGTGCAGCGCCTGCTCGCCGCGATAGGCGCGGTTGAGTTGCTCCATCCAGGCTTGCAGTCCCCGATGCAGAGCGCCTTCCAGCAGGTGCCAATCGAGGCTGCGGTCGTGCGACCACTCGCGGTACTGGCCGAACTCTCCACCCATGAAGAGCAGTTTCTTGCCGGGCTGCGCGTACATGTAAGCGAAGAGCAGACGCAGGTTGGCAAATTTCTGCCAATCGTCACCGGGCATTTTGCTGAGCAGGGAGCCCTTGCCGTGTACTACTTCGTCGTGACTCAGCGGCAGCACGAAGTTTTCGTGGAACGAGTACAGCATGCGGAAGGTCAGCGAGTTGTGATGATATTGACGAAAGATGGGATCGTGCTGAAAGTAATCCAGAGTGTCGTGCATCCAGCCCATGTCCCACTTGAGACCGAAGCCCAGGCCCCCAAGATGCACGGGCCGGGAAACCATGGGATAGGAAGTGGACTCTTCGGCGATGGTCTGAATATCGGGATGTTCTTTGTAGGACTCGAGGTTGAAGCGGCGCAGGAAGTCGATGGCTTCCAGGTTCTCACGTCCGCCGAACTGGTTGGGAATCCATTCGCCTTGTTTACGGGAGTAATCGAGGTACAGCATGGAGGCGACCGCATCTACGCGCAGGCCGTCAATGTGGTAGCGCTCGAGCCAGAACATGGCGCTCGACATCAGGAAGCTGCGGACTTCGGCGCGGCCATAGTTGAAGATCAGCGTCTTCCAGTCGGGATGGAAGCCCTGCCGGGAATCGGAGTGCTCGAACAGGTGCGTGCCGTCGAAGTAGGCGAGGCCGTGGGCGTCGGAAGGGAAGTGCGACGGAACCCAGTCGAGAATTACGCCGATGTTGTGCTGGTGCAAGTAGTCCACCAGGTACATCAAATCCTGCGGCGTGCCGTAACGCGCGGTGGGAGCAAAGTAGCCGGTGGTCTGGTAACCCCAGGAGCCGTAGAACGGGTGCTCCATGATGGGGAGGAACTCGATGTGCGTGAAGCCAAGCCGACCGACGTATTCGGCCAGCCGGGGCGCAACCTCACGGTAGCTTAAGGGACGGCTGTGCTCTTCGGGCACGCGCATCCACGATCCGAGGTGGACTTCATAAACGGACATGGGCGCGTGCAGGGAGTTGCGCTCCGCGCGCTTGCTGAGCCAGTCTGAATCGTTCCAGGAGTACTCGAGGTCCCAGACCACCGATGCGGTGCGCGGCGGCTTCTCCATGAGCAATCCGATGGGGTCGGCCTTGTCCACGCGGTGCCCATGGTGGTTGGACACGATGTGGAACTTGTACACCGTGCCTTTGCCGGCTCCTGGAATAAAGCCTTCCCAGATGCCGGAGCTGCCGCGCGCCTGGAGTGGATGGGAGCGGTGGTCCCAGCCATTGAAGCTGCCGATCACGTACACATTGCGGGCATTCGGCGCCCAGACGCTGAACGCCGTACCTTGCACGCCGTTTGATTCTGTCAGGTGGGCGCCCATTTTTTCGTAAATGCGATAGTGGCTGCCCTCGTTGAAAAGATAGAGATCTTCGGCAGTCAGCAGGGACACGTCGTAGCGAACGGGCGGGGCTTCGGGGCTGGCGAGGTTCCGGCTCATGGGTTTGTCGAGCCTCTAGTGTATTCGAATCCTCATCAGGATAACGCGGACGGCTATGCCATACTGGAAAATCGCCGATAGAGCAGACAAACGCACGTATGGCCCAACTTCGAGTCGTCGTTCTCTGGCACCAGCACCAGCCGTTCTACAAGGACCTGGTCAGCGGGCAGTACCGCCTGCCGTGGACGCGGCTGCACGCGTTGAAAGACTACTACGGGATGGTGAAGCTGTTGGAGGAGTTCCCGAACGTCCATCAGACGTTTAATTTGGTGCCTTCGCTGATCGCGCAGATCCAAGAATACGTTTCGGGCGAGGCCCAAGACCCTTTCCTGCAAGTCGCTGCCAAGCCGGCCAAGGACCTGTCCCCGGACGAGCGGCGCTTCGCGTTGCAATACCTGTTCCAGGCGCACCCGGTGAATTTGATCGGGCGCTACCCGCGGTATCGGGAGCTGTGGGAACGATTCCGCAGCGCGGGGGACTCGCCGGAGCGGGTGGAGAAATACTTTCAGCCCCAGGATTTCACCGATCTCCAGGTGCTCTCCCAGATTGCGTGGTTCGACGAATACTTCCTGGAAGAAAAGAACATCGCGGAACTGGTTCAGAAGGGGCGGAATTACTCGCTGGAAGACCAGCGTTTTGTGATCGCCGCCGAACGTGAATTTCTGGCGCGGGTGGTGCCGCTGCACGCCGAGGCAGCTCAGAAGGGCTCGATCGAGATTTCGACCTCGCCGTTCTACCATCCCATTTTGCCGCTGGTGTGCGACACCCAGATGGGCGCAGTATCGTCGCCGGGATTACCCCTCCCGCAGAATCGGTATCGTCATCCGGAGGATGCGCGCGAGCAGTTGCTACGGGGGCTGGACTTCCACGAAAAAATGTTTGGGATGCGCCCGCGTGGTGTGTGGCCTTCTGAGGGTAGCGTCTCGGAAGAAGTTCTGGCGATTGCGCACCGGTTGGGAGTCCAGTGGATGGCAACCGACGAAGGCGTCCTGGGACGCAGTCTTGGATTGTCTTTCAACCGCGACAGCCAAGGCCGCCTGAGTTCGGACCTAGCACATCGCCTCTACACCATTCACCGCTACGAAAACGCCGACACGCGCATGAACCTGATCTTCCGCGATCACACGCTGTCGGACTTGATCGGTTTCGTGTACTCCGGAATGCCGCCGCAGGAAGCTGCCAATAACCTCATGCAAAAGATCAAGGAATCGGCGCAACCTATTCTTTCACATGGACAAGATGCCATGGTACCGATCATCCTTGATGGCGAGAATGCCTGGGAATACTACCCCCGCTCCGGGCGGGAATTTCTACGCCGGTTCTACGACGCGCTGTCGAACGATCCTGGGGTCGAAGCCGTCACCGTGAGCGAGGCGATCACGCGACACCAGAATTGCAGCTACTTGAATTCGCTGGTCCCGGGATCGTGGATCAGTGCCAACTTCAACGTCTGGATCGGCGCGCCCGAAGATAACAAGGCGTGGGACGACCTGTATCATGCGCGGAACTTCTACACGGAGAGGGCGGCCAGCGCCAGCGAGGAACAAAGAAATCTGGCCTTCGAGGAAATCCTGATCGCCGAGGGCAGCGACTGGAACTGGTGGTACGGTCCCGAGCATCACTCGGCCAACGACCGCGACTTCGACGAACTCTATCGTAAGCATCTGTCGAACGTGTACCAGGCGCTGGGAGGCACGCCGCCGGACTACCTGGCGCAGCCGATCGCGGGAGCCGTGGCGCGGCCTTCCTTCACGCCACAGAGCGCCTACATTCATCCCAAGATCACGGGTGACATGGTGCGTTATTTCGAGTGGATGGGCGCGGCGCGCTACACCGCCGACCGCCGCTCCGGGTCCATGCACGGCAAGCAGTTTCTGCTGGATGCTGTCTATGCCGGTATCGACGAGCAGTTTGTGTTTGGCCGGCTGGATTTCGCGAGCAAAGTGCCGGAAGGCGGATTTGAAGTGGTCGTGAATCTGGAGTCGTGGGCGAATCATGCATCCCAACAACGGCGCGAGCTGCGCCTGGACGCGGTGGTCGAGAGCGGACGAATGCAGTCGTGGAAAGTGACAGTGCAGGGGGAAGAGAAAGTGCTGGCGTCCTCAAAAGAGCCTGGCGAGGCGCGGGTTGCGCTGGCTCGCAATTTCGAGTTCCGTCTGTCGCTCGCGTGGCTGCTGGCGGCGCCGGTCGAGAGCGAGAAGGTGCGCGGGCCGGAGAGCTCCGAAGTGACCACCCGGCTGCGTCTGCGCTTTAGCCTCTGGTCCAATCGTCTGCCGGTGGATGCCTTGCCGGTGGAAGGATGGATCGAGCTGGAACTGCTGATGGAAGGGGATTTGATAGGGCGGTAGGGCAGAGAGCAGTTCTCAGTTCCCGGTTCTCAGTGAAAACCAACTTTCGAAATCTTGTCCTCCAATTTCCTCACCTCAAACAAAAACGGCCGAGCGGTTGAGCTCGGCTCGTTCGATTTGTACTAAGAACTGAGAACCGGGAACTGAGAACTGTTATTGACCGTTCGGATTCATCACCATCGGCCGGTTGAGTTCTATCACCAGTTCTGTGCCTGCGGGAAGCGTGGCGGAACGGTGCTTGGAGAGCCAGTGCGTGACAGTCGCTCCCGCGCCGATGGCTCCGCCGATCAATAAGCCTTTACCGCCGCCCGCCAGGCCGCCGATCAGCATTCCTCCGCCGGTGCCCATGCCGATCTCGGTGAGGTCTTTGCCATCGTGACCGGCGCCTTTGAACTGGCCCTCGTTATTGACGTCGGTGCCGCGGCGGGCGCTGGTATCGACCAGCGTGGCGTTGAGCATGAAGCGGTCGCCGTTAGGCAGCACAAGAGTTTCTGGAAAAATGGTAATTGTGGGTTTGCCGGCGATGCGTCGCGGCTCGCTGGTTTTGGTGACGCGTCCTTGTACGGTCGTGCCGACGGGAATGACGGTTTTGCCGTCCACGACGACCGGTTCAGTGACTCGCGCCTGGAAGGGATCGCCCGCATGGCTGCTGAATGTGGCGAGCGTGGTTTCAAGCTTCATCTTGAGGGCGGTGCCGGTGGGGAGAGAAGTTTGCGCCAGGGCTACGCCGGCAAACAGCAGCAGCGATGCGAGTACGGCAAGTTTCTTCATGGAACCTCCTGAAATCTGATAACGCTTCGCAGCGCCGGCGTCTCGGCGGCTGTCCGGCGGGCGTCCGCGCCCGCCGCGATGCGAATCCCGAACTCTGATTTTGACTGTAAGCCAGGCGAATTCCGGGAACAACATTGGAAAGGGTGGGAGAACCATCGGAGGCAATGGTCGCGTCCGATATAATTTCTGGTTTCAACCCGGAAGCGCGGGTTTCTTCCGGAGACCAATCCGTTACAGTAGAGACGCAGCTAGCTGCGTCTCTACCCGAGCGAGACGCGGCAAGCCGCGTCTCTACGATGAGAGCGACTTTAGGAAACGACTCCAGAACGTAAGGACGCCATCATGCCTGTTACCAGCATTGCCGAAATTCGCGGACGCCAGGTGCTCGACTCGCGGGGCAATCCGACCGTGGAAGCCGAAGTCTTACTAGATGGGGGGGCGAGCGCGCGAGCTATTGTACCGAGCGGCGCGTCCACGGGAGAGCACGAAGCCGTGGAACTGCGCGACGGCGACGAGCAGCGCTACAAGGGAAAAGGTGTGCTGAAGGCGGTTGAGAACGTGAACGGCGAGATTGCGGAGGCTCTCTCTGGAATGGACGCCGCCGACCAGCGCGCGCTCGACGCGAAGATGATCGAACTCGACGGCACGCCCAACAAGGGACGGCTTGGAGCCAACGCGATCCTCGCCGTCTCGATGGCCGCCGCCCGCGCCTCCGCGCATGCGTTTCAATTGCCCCTGTACCGCTATCTGGGCGGCGCGGGCGCAAATACACTGCCGGTGCCGATGATGAATATCCTGAACGGTGGCGCGCACGCCGACAACAACGTGGACTTCCAGGAGTTCATGGTCATGCCGGTGGGCGCGCCGTCGTTTTCGGAGGCGCTGCGCTGGGGCGTAGAAGTTTTCCATACGCTCAAAGGCGTTCTCAAGAAGCGCGGATACAACACGGCGGTCGGCGACGAAGGCGGCTTCGCTCCGTCAGTGAAATCGAACGTGGAAGCGATCGAAGTCGTGCTGGAGGCGATTCAGAGCGCGGGCTACAAGCCCGGCGAAGAGATTGCGATTGCGCTCGATCCGGCGGTGAGCGAGTTGTATCAGGACGGCAAATACGTGTTCAAGAAATCCGACAAGTCGTCGAAGACTTCCGAGGAGATGGTGAAGTATTGGGCGAAGTGGGTGCGGGATTATCCCATCGTCTCCATCGAGGACGGCCTGGCGGAAGACGACTGGGACGGCTGGGCGCTGCTGACCAAAGAAGTCGGCGACAAGATTCAGCTTGTCGGCGACGACCTGTTCGTGACTAATGTCGAGCGCCTGCAACAGGGCATCGACAAAGGCGTAGCCAATTCAATTCTGATCAAGGTTAACCAGATCGGATCGGTCAGCGAGACGCTCGACGCGATCGACCTGGCGCGTCGCAACGGCTACGCCTCGGTGATCTCGCACCGCTCCGGCGAAACCGAAGACACGTTTATCGCCGACCTCGCCGTCGCCACCGGAGCCGGCCAGATCAAGACCGGCTCTGCCTCCCGCACCGACCGCATCGCCAAGTACAACCAGCTGCTGAGAATCGAGGAGGAGTTGGGCGGAGCGGCGCGGTTCTTGGGGCTGAAGACTCTGAACTATCAGGGGTGAGTTTGCGCAACAAGAGTCCGCGGCGGGCGGCAGAGTATAATTCCGATAGAATATGCCAGAAACAGAGATAATTTTCTCCGTTCAAGAATCTCCTGAGGGCGGCTATGAAGCCCGTGCTCTGGGCTATTCCATCTTCACGCAGGCAGAGACCATGGATGAGTTAAAGCGGAATGTGCGGGAGGCGGTCCACTGCCATTTCGATGAGGGGCAGGCACCTCCGGTGATTCGTCTGCACATGGTGAAAGATGAGGTCATTTCGGCTTGAGATTGCCTCGTGATCTTTCCGGTCACGAACTCATCCGGCTACTCCGGCGGTACGGTTACGAACCCACTCGACAGGTCGGCAGCCACATCCGATTGCGGTCGAGCCTTCGTGGTCCCACACACCAGGTCACGGTCCCCGACCATCGCAGCCTACGTCTTGGAACCTTGAGCGCTATCCTTTCCGATGTGGCGGAGTATCTGCATATTGAACGCTCTCAGTTGGAGTTGGAACTCTTCGACAAATGACCCGTCCCAAACCTCTCGTCCTCATCATCCTCGACGGCTGGGGATACCGCGCCGAAACTAAGGCCAATGCCATCGCGCTGGCGCGCAAGCCGACCTATGACCGGCTGCTGCGCGAGTATCCGAACACGCTCATTCATACCAGCGGGCCTTTTGTCGGACTGCCCGCGGGACAGATGGGCAACAGCGAAGTTGGGCACTTGAACATTGGCGCGGGGCGCATTGTACACATGGACATCACGCGCATTGACCTGATGATCCAGAATGGCGACTTCTTCTCGCATCCCGTGTTGCTGGATGCGATGAAACACGCGCGCTCGGGCGGACGCAAGCTGCACTTGTTCGGTCTGCTCTCCGACGGAGGCGTGCACTCGCAGCAGGCACACCTGTACGCGCTACTTAAGATGGCCAAGCAGAATGGGGTGGACCGCGTCTTCGTGCACGCTTTCATGGACGGGCGCGACACCCTGCCGACGAATGGAGCAGGCTACCTCGATCAGCTCCAGCAGAAGATGCGCGAGTACAACTGCGGCAAGATTGCGACCGTCAACGGACGCTACTACGCGATGGATCGCGACCGGCGCTGGGAGCGCATCGCGAAAGCGTACAACGCGATGGTTTTCGGCCAAGGAAAAGGCGGAACCTATGTGGATCCAGTGCAGGGCGTGAAGGATTCCTACAACAAGGGCGTGACCGATGAGTTCACAGTGCCGTTCGTGTGCTTGGACAACCGGGGCGAGCCGCTGGCGAAAATCGCCGACGAGGATGCCTGCATCTGCTTCAACTTTCGCGCCGACCGCGTGCGGCAGATCACGCGCGCTCTTTGCCGTAACAGCGGATTGAATGTGCAGGGCGGCGCTGACCTTCCAGGGGCAGCTGATCTGGACGCGACCATTTCGCGGGACCGCGTGCCGAAGAATCTGAAGTATGTCTGCATGACGCGATACGACAAGAACTTCAGCTTGCCGGTGGTGATTCCGGCGGAGTCGATGGCGAACATCCTGGCGAATGTCATGGGCGGGCTCAACATGCGGAACCTGCGCGTCGCCGAGACGGAGAAGTATGCGCACGTCACCTATTTTTTTAATGGCGGTGTGGAACAGCCGTTTCCGGGCGAAGAACGGGTACTGGTGCCGTCGCAAAAGGTCGCAACCTACGATCTGAAGCCGGAGATGAGCGCGGCGGGAATCGCCGAGGTCGTCGTCAAAGCCACGAACGACAGCGCCTTTGACGTGATCATCGTCAACTTCGCCAACGCCGACATGGTCGGACACTCCGGTAAGATCGAGCCCACGGTGAAGGCGGTCGAGACCGTGGATGCCTGCCTGGGAGTGATCGAGAAGGCTGTGCGCGCCAAGGGCGGAGCCATGCTGATCACCGCCGACCATGGCAATGCGGAATTGATGATCGATCCAGCTACGGGCGGGCCGCACACGGCGCACACCACGAATCCTGTCCCGCTTATCGTTTTTTCCGATGACGCACAGCAGTTCACCCTGAAGCCGAACGGGTCGTTGCGAGATATTTCGCCGACGATTCTGAGCATGCTGGGGATTACCGAGCCGAAGGAGATGACGGGTTCGGATCTGCGGGTGAAGAAAATCGGGTGATCGGAACATCGGGTCATCGGGCGATCTCGTTTGACCGCAGGACTATGATTGGTCGAGAGCCCCATGGAACAGATTCCGAGCAAACAGGAGGAATTGCGGAATCGGACGAAGCGGTTTGCGCTTCGAATCATTCGGTTGTCCCGCCGCCTGCCGCGGACTACTGAGGCACAGGTTCTCGGCAAGCAACTGTTGCGTTCAGGAACTTCCGTTGGAGCGAACTATCGGGCGACCGGACGGGCGAGATCGAAGGCCGAGTTCATCGCCAAGATGGGGATCGTAGTGGAGGAGGCCGACGAGAGCGTATTCTGGCTCGAGTGCCTGATTGAATCCGAGATCGTGAAGCAAGAGCTTCTTGCCGATCTCCTGTCTGAAGCAAACGAACTGGTTGCCATTTTTGCCGCATCACACAGGACTGCGCGCAGTTAAGTTTCAGATCGCCCGATGACCCGATCGCCCGATCACCCGACAAAACTCCTCATTTTCGTCCACCATCCCTTTGATTTGTGGAACGCGCCGCAGTGGTTTTCCGAGCGTCTGCGGGCGGATTTTCCCCAACTCGATATCGTTCACCTACCCGACTACAAGCGGGTGGATGAAGAGATTCGGAACGCCGAAATCGCCATCGCATGGTCGCTCCGGCCCGAACAGATCCAAGCCGCGAAAAAGCTGCGCTGGATTCACTCCCCGGCGGCGGCGGTACACCAGCTGCTTTTTCCGGAACTGGTCGGAAGCGATATCGTCTTGACCAACGCGCGCGAAGTGCACGGACCGGTCGTGGCCGAGCACGTGATCGCGCTGATTTTTGCGCTCGCCAAGAAAATCCCTGATGCAGTGCGCTTGCAGCACAAGCATGACTGGGGTCAGCAACGGATGTGGGATGAGCTTCCGCGCGTGCGGGAGGTCGCGGGCGCAACCGTGGGGCTGATTGGCTTGGGCAGTATCGGCTGCGCGGTTGCCAAGAGTGCGAAGGCCTTGGGCATGCGCGTGATCGCCGTGCGCGAGCATCCGGAGAAGGGAAGCGAAGGCGCCGACGCTGTTTTCGGGCCGGCGCAAATTGACGACGTGTTTCGGGAAGCAGACTACCTGGTTCTGGCCGCGCCGGTAACGGACAACACGAAGGCCATCGCCAATGCTCAGCGTCTGGCGCTGATGAAGCCCGCTGCCTGCTTGATCAACGTCGCCCGCGGACAGCTGGTAGATGAGGGCGCACTGGCGGCGGCATTGCGGGAGAAGAGAATCGGCGGCGCCGCGCTGGACGTCTTTCCCAAAGAGCCGTTGGCGGCGGAGTCTCCCCTGTGGGATGTGCCGGGCCTGCTCATTACACCGCATACGGCGGCGCTGACCGACAAACTCTGGGAGCGGCACTACACGCTGTTTTCGGAGAATCTCCAGCTTTACCTGAACGGCGAGGCGCTGCTCGGGGTGGTGGACAAGCGCAAGGGATACTAGCTAAGTCAGATTGGTTTCTCGACCCCCAAAGATTTCTGCTGGACAGTGTAGGAATAGTGGAGTGTAATCCTGCGCATGCAAACGCTGGGGATATCCGATTCCACGTCACGTAGCGAGAGCCGCCTCAAGAGCCTTTTCTGGCCTTCTGTTGAGAGCGGCGTCGACGTCGACTATCTCGCCGTCCAAGGCTATTGGGTGTGCACTTTGGTGGCGGCCTTGTCAGTTGTCGTCTTGCTTGCCACACGCCAGCCGATCTTAGCAGCGGTTATGTTTCTGTTGTTCTATCTAGGGGGAGTCGGCGTTCGGGAGCACAGCCGCTTCGCTGCAACGATCGTCTTCGTTTATTACGTCATTGACACACTAACGTCCGTCAGGTTTCTTGTGGCTTCACCCGGAGGCATTGTGCTGCGGGTGATCATAACCGCTTTGCTTCTTTCGAATCTTCGCGCAACCTGGATCGCGGCGCATTGGCAAAGCGGCTCGGACGAGGCCGCTCTGCCCCTCCGTCTTGTCGATACCTGGACAGACAAGTTTGCCAACAAATGGCCGACCTGGCTTTGGCCCAAGATGAGAGTGGTGTATTACATTCTATCGACAGGTCTGTTGCTATTGACCGGCCTTGGTCTGATGGCGATAGCTCTTGGCCGCGCTCTCCGATGACAGCCGGATACCGTTTTAGCGAGTATCAATCCCGAATCCCAGAATCGCGTTCACTTCCACCGGCTCGTTCCCCCGCATCGCGGGTTGAAACTTCCAATTCGGTAACGCAGTCAGAATCTTTGATGTCGTTTCCTGCGCGCCCGGCTCGAGAACTCTCAGATCCTTCAGAACCCCTGCGCGGTCCAGAATGCAGGTGATCACCACGCGTGTCGGCCGAAGTCCATCAGGAAGGTCCTTGCGAATCGGCTCCGGCTCGGTCAGAGGTTCTTTGGAGGAGTGGGTGACCGAACCCGAATCGGCGTACTGCATCACGGCGGTTCCCAAAGATGTCTCGATGTAGATGGAATAGTTAATGCCCTTGAGCAGTCCGTAATAGTTGAACACTCCACACGAACTTGACGTACAGACCACCGTGACCCCAGACCTCTTGTGATCGCCCGCAGAGGAGCGACCGGGCCCCGACGAGGCATCGCCGCCCGGCGATCCGAAACTCGGAAGCGTGATCGTGCTGCCGCCCTGCACGGAGACACCCGGTATGGCGGGTGCGCCGGTGGTGCCGCGTCCGGCGCCGCCGGGACCGGGGTAGGGCGAAATTCCCGAGCGCGCGTTTGGATCGGAGCCAGGGCCTACTCCTTCTTTGCCAGCGCCTGCGCCTTCTCCTTGCAGTCCGCTGCCCGGGCCATTTCCTTTGCCGATGCCGGTTCCGCCGCCGCTGCCGCCGAGTCCAGTCTTGGCTGTGCCGGTGGGAGACATCGCGATGGCGCCGCCACTCGCGGAGTTGGGCACTCCTACTTTGGTTCCCGGTTGATTGGAGACCACGACTCCCGACCCCGCAGCGCTTCCGCCGGCGCTGCTCGGTGGAGCGACTGCGTTGCCAAGATCGAGTGGGCCGCCCGTGCCCGCGCCCTTGTTGCCGCGTCCGCTGCCGGAAAGAGCTTTGCCACCGCCCAGACTTGGGGGAGGCGGTACGACGTCGGTGGAGCCGAGCAGTGTGCCTCCCGAGCGGGTGCCGCCTCCTCCCTGCAATCCGCCGTCGGCGTTCACTGGCGGCGGCACGACCTGCGTGGTGAGGCCACCAGCCCCGGTGCGGGACAGTGAACCGCCACCTCCCAAGCTCGGCGGAGGCGGCACGGGATTGGGGGGAATGTTGCCGGTCACCGAGCCGCCCCAGCTGTTGAGGTCGCGGCTCACCTGCGATGGCGGCGGAGCAATCACAGTCGGAGCGGGCAGAGTCAGTTTGGCCGTGGCTGACGTTTCGCGCTGCGGGGCCGACACTGGGGGCGCAACCACGTCGGTTGTTTGCGTCAGCGACGATCGAGAGCTGGCCAGGTCGCGCTGGGCATCGGTCGGAGCCGGTGCGATGACGGAAGGGTTGATCGGGGTTGCGCTGCGCATCTTGTCGCGCGTGACATCGGGGGCGGGCGCAACTACCGACGCGCTCAAGGTGGGCAGCGAGCGTGTGTTGGCGTGCGAAACCTCAGGCGCAGGAGCAACCACGTTGGCTGTCAAACTGTCCGGTTTGCGTGTTAGCGCGGAATTCAACTCGGGCGTTGGCGGCACCACGTGGGGCGTGGGCAACGCGGGCGCGGCCAGGGACGAGCGCAATCCTTCGGCCGGTGGTGGCCCCGGCACCGGCTTGAAGGCGAGCAGATTCGCGACTGAGGAATCGGAATGCGGCAGGTTCAACTTGGGGGCGTCCACGACTTGCTCGGCGGGTTTGGAGCCGCGAGCGACACGGATAGTTTGGGTGCGATGGTGCGCCTCCCGGCCTCCGGATCGCCCCGACTTGCCCGCTGGTGCGCCACCATTGTCCTCGGTTCGAGGGAGTTCATCGCCAGTGTAGTAGATGACGTCCCAGTTGCGAATGGGCAGAGGAGTGTAAGGCTGCAAGCTCGCAATGCGGGCCGGAAGCACGATTACCAGGATCAGCAGCAGGCACTCCAGCAGCCATGTCACCAGCATTCCACGATACGGAAACATGCCGATGGGCGCTTCCCCGGCAAGCTGTTTGGGAGACTTGCTGAGGGCGGGCCGGATGGCTGACTTGAACTCCTGCCACGGCGAGGACCATTCCACCAGCAGCCGCGGCGGCTCGGGCCACTGGGCCACCCTCTCCGGAATGGTTTCGACGGTACTCATGCAGCCTCGGTATCGAGGGGGCGCTCCATCAGAATATCCACCTGGTCACCGAGCGCGGTCCGGGAATCGCGAACGGTCCCAGTCGGAAGTTCCAACACTGAAGTGGCGAGCACGCGGATGGCCGCCATGCGCCAGGGTTTCAGCTCTTGTTCAATGTGAATGACGATCCTTTCCTGGTCAAGGTAGACGACATCGATCGGGAAGCGCATCGCGAAGGTGTGGACGCCGTGGCAGGGGACAATCCACAATCCCTGGCCGCGGCGGAAGCGGGAGGCGTCGGTCGCCATCAGTCCCCGAAAACGTGACCAATGCGTACGCGCGATCAGCAGTTCGGTCGCGAGATAGGTAGTGCGTGTTCGGTTGAAAGCATATCCCGTGGGCCCGTACGCGGGCATGACAACTCCTCAACTCCGAACCAGATTCACCGCCGCCCTCCCCCGCTGAGGGGGGCGAGCAAATGCATCAACTGAATTACCGCCGGGCCGACGGTGACGAAAATCAGGGAGGGCAGCACAAACAGGACCAGGGGAATAATCATTTTAACAGTGGTTTTCGCAGCCTGCTCTTCGGCGCGCTGGCGGCGCTCGGTGCGCAGGGAATCGGAATGGACCCGCAAGGCCTGGGCGACGCTGGTTCCGAAACGGTCGGTTTGAATCAGCGTGCCCACCAGGCCGCGCACATCGTCCACTCCGGTGCGGGCTGCCAGATTCTTCAGCGCCTCGGCGCGCGGCTTGCCGGCGCGCGTCTCCAGGTCGAAAAGATGAAACTCGCCGCTGAGCTCAGGGTGGGCATGCTGCAAATCTTCGCCCACGCGCATCATGGCCTGGTCGAGAGCGAGGCCGGCCTCCACGCAGATGACGGTCAAATCGAGCGCGTCGGGAAGGCCCAGCCGAATCCGGCGCTGCCGCTCTTTCATCGCCCTCTTCAAAAAGAAGCGGGGAAGGAAGAAGCCGAGCGCGGGCACGCCGACCAGCAGCAGGAGCGAGTCGAATCCTGCGAACAGGACCACCGCACTCAGACCGAGCGCGGCGAACAGAACACGCAGGCCGAAGTAAAAACGGACGTGCCGGGGGTCGCGGTATCCGGCTTGGATCAGCCAGGCGCGAGTCTGGGAAACATCAGTGGGCGAAACCGGAAGCGCGCGGCTGAGTGGATCAAGGGCCTGCTGGATGCGCTCCCGGATGGCCGGCTTTGCTTCCGCTTTCGACCGCTGCCAGCCGATCTCGCGCAGGCGTGAACCCAGCACCGAAGAAGGCGCCATGGTGGCGGCTCCGAAAGCAAACACCACCACTGCGATGGTGAAAAAGATCAGAATTGAGAGCGCCCAAATCATGAATCAGACCTGAATTCTGATAATCCTGCGAATAAAGAAATAACCGACGGTTTGCAGCGTGATGCCCGCGACGATCAGCACGTGTCCCAGCGGGTCGGTGAACAAGGGCTGAATGAACCCCGGGTTGAGAGTCAGCATGACTACCACAATGGTCGGCGGAAGGGCCATGAGCAGGACCATGGTCAGGCGTCCCTGCGCCGTGTGAACCCGAACCTGACGCAGGATCTTGAAGCGTTCGCGGATCACGTAGGACAAGTTGTCGAGAATCTCGGCAAGGTTGCCGCCGGTCTCGCGTTGCAACATTACCGCGGTTACGAAAAACTTGACGTCCACCAGAGGAATACGGTCCGCCAGGTTCAGGAGGGCGTCGCGCACTGGAAGGCCGAATTTTTGCTCTTCGAAGAGCTGGCGAAATTCTCCGGCTACCGGCTCGGAGACCTCGCTGGCGATCATTTCAAGCGCCGTTGTGAAAGCGTGACCGGCGCGAACCGCGCGGGCAAGGGTGTCAATCGCTTCCGGAAACTTCTCCTCAAAACGCTGAAAGCGTTTCGCCCGCCGGTGGGAGGCATACGCGTATGGGATAAAGAAACCCAGAACCAGGCCCGCCCAGCCGAACAGCACGCTGCCACCGGCGACCATGAAGACAAACCCGAAGAACACCGCCCCCAGCAGGCAGAACATCAGGAAATTCCCGGCGCGAATGTTGACCTCGCCCTGACTCAACATCTTCTGCAGCAGGGAGACGCGCTCGGAGCGGCGCAGCAGGGTATCGAAAGCCGGGATCCGGCTCAGCATTTCGTCGCGGAGAAGGGCGACGTCGGCTTCCAGCGCCTCGGCCGGCTTCTGCGTCGCCGAGAGGCGGTCGCGGAGCACGCGGGCCTGGGACTTGCGTTGGTCGAGCAAAGTCAGGACGGCAAAAGCACCCAGACTCACCACCAGGAACACCAGCAGAGCGATGGCGATCTGCATCTGCTAGACCTCCATCCTCGACTCGAAAATCGCGGGAGGCAGGCGGCATCCTGCGGTGGCCAGGCGATCGGCGAAACGGGGCCGGATGCCGGTCGCTCGGAACGAACCGCGAACGCGCCCCGTCTCGTCAATTCCGGTGCGATCGAAAATGAAGACATCGTGCATCGAGATCATGTCGGACTCCAGGCCGGTGATTTCGGAAATAGTGAGCACCTTGCGCGAGCCATCGGAGAGACGCGCGATCTGCACCACGGCATGAATGGCGGCGGCGATCTGCTGGCGGACCGCCCGCTCGGGAATGTTCAGGTTGGCCATGGCCACCATGTTCTCGACCCGGGCCAGGGCGTCGCGCTGTGAGTTGGCGTGCACCGTGGTCAGCGATCCCTCGTGGCCAGTATTCATGGCCTGGAGCATGTCGAAAGCCTCTTCGCCGCGCACCTCGCCCACCACGATGCGATCCGGCCGCATACGGAGACTGTTGATGACGAGCTGGCGCTGGCGCACTGCTCCCTTGCCTTCAATGTTCGGTGGACGCGTTTCCAGGCGCACCACGTGTTCCTGCTTCAGCTGCAACTCGGCCGCATCCTCGATAGTGACGATGCGATCGGAATTCGGGATGTATCCGGAAAGAACATTGAGAAGCGTGGTCTTGCCGGCGCCGGTTCCACCGGAAATGAGCAGGTTCAGGCGGCCCTTGACCATGGCCGAGAGCAATTCCAGCATCGGTTCGGTCAGGGTTTTGTTATCGAGCATGTTGCGGGCGGTGATCGGGTCGCGGCCAAAGCGGCGGATCGAGAGACAGGGTCCGTCGAGCGCCAAAGGCGGAATGATCGCGTTGACACGAGAGCCGTCCGCCAAGCGGGCATCCACCATCGGGGAGGATTCATCGACCCGCCGCCCGATGCGGGAGACGATGCGGTCAATGATCTGCATCAGGTGCTGGTTGTCTTTGAAGGAAAAGCTGGTCAGTTCCAGCTTGCCACCACGCTCGACGTACACACGGTCAAAACGGTTGACCAGGATGTCGGATATGGTGTTGTCCTTGAGCAGCGGCTCGAGCGGGCCCAGGCCGAAGATTTCATCCAGAATTTCCCGGCTCAGGCGTTCGCGCTCGGCGAAGCTGAGAGGAACTGCCTCGCTATTCACCGAACTGCGAATGAGGATCAGGACCTCATCGCGGGCTGCATCGCCGGCGGTGCGCCCCAGCTTCTCCAGGTCCAGGCGGTCCAGAATTTTGCGGTGCAGGTCGGCTTTGACCTGCTGGTATTCGCTCCGCTCGAAAGCTTGTAGATTGGCCATGTTCTCTAGACCGTTTTAAACAGCGACCACGCCATGCGTTTCGTTTCCAGATCGTCCTTGGTAAGGTACTCGGCCAGCCCGGTAATGGAGCGTGCAATTTCGGTGTTCCCCTGTTGCATCAAAGGTACGCCGCGGTCAATGGCGGTGGAAACGGCAAAGTACTGATTGGGAATCCTCCAAAGGACCGGCGCCCCGATCGCGGCCTCGGTTTCCGCCTCGTTGAAGCCCGCTACTTTGCGATAGCGGTTGAGCACCAGCGCAAACCGGTCTCGGGAGCCGTGCTCACCCAAATATTGAGCGACCCGTCCCGCACTCCACAGGGAAGCGACATCGGCGTGCCCCACCAGCAGAACCTTCTCCGACAAATTGCTGACGAGACGGGTCGCGCTGTCGAGCCGGGAAGAGGCATCCACGACGATGTAGCGAAACAGGCCCGCCATCGTGTCGAAGAGGCGGGCAAAGTCGGATGCGGAAGGCTCAATCGGAGCCGGAGCGGTGGCGCCCGCGAGCACCTGTAAGCCGCCTGCGTGACGGGCCATAAAGCTGTCCAGCAGCGAAGAGTCCAGACGGTGCAGGTTGGTAACGGCGTCCGAGACGGTAAACGGGGGCTTGAGATTGAGATGAAGGGCGCAATGGCCCAGCGGCGCAAGGTCCACGAGCGCAGTGCTGTGCTGAATGGATTGCAGGGCGAGAGCCAGATTCACGGCGACCGTGGTGGCGCCACTTCCACCCTTGGCGTTCACGATGGTGAGAATTTTGCCGCGCGAACTTTCGCGGCCCGGCTTGCGACGCGTGGAAGTCAGGCGGACAAACGCTTCCAGCAGATCGGTCGTCGTAGTGGGCCGCTCGATGTACTCGCGCGCCCCCGCCCGCATGGCGCTGACGATCAGCTGGGACTGCGCCATGCTTCCGATGGCGAACACGGCCGAATCGGGAAGTTCCTGGTGCAGGTGTTCGATGGCGCGCAACGCTGCCGAGGTTCCCTCGGCAGCGATGTCTACCAAGATCACGTTGGGCGCAAAAGCCTGAGTCTTGCGGATGACAGAATCGGTGGCCGCCACCGGCAGATTGGGGTGGCTGCACACGGTGCGCGCCACGCTGGTCCCATCCACCAGCACCTGAAGCACGGCGCGCTGGTCATTGTCCGTGGCGAACACTGCAACTGACAACTCTGGCATGACTCGACCTTACCAACCTTCCTGGAATCCCTGACTTTCCCCCACTGACCGCTACCTCTGTGCGGGCCGCACTTACTTCTTGCTGCCCTCCGGCTTATTGCTGTCAAAGGTGTCTTTATCCAGAAGTGGCTGAGGGTTGACGGGGCCCGCTGGCGCTTGGGCGCTGGGTGAAACCCGGCGCGCTGTACACAGGACCATCAATTCCCCTCGGCTCTTCTGAACGCTCTTGCTCTTGAAGAAATTGCCTAGCACGGGGATGTCCCCCAGCCACGGTACTTTGCTCACTATGTTGGTCACCCGATTGTCGATCAGCCCGGCGATCACGAAACTCTGGCCGTCCTGCAATTCAAATTCGGTGTCAGCCTTGCGCGTGCTGATGGCCGGCACGGTCGTCCCCCCGACCGTTACCGCGTTGGTGAAGTCCAGGGTACTCACCTCCGGCACGACACGCAGATGAATGTTCCCATTGGGCTGAATGACCGGGGTGAACTTCAGGCGCACACCAAACTCGCGGAATTGAATGGTCACCGTGGAAAGGCCTTGGGCGCTCGGCTGCGCAACCGGAAAGGGAAATTCGCCGCCCGCCAGAAAGCTCGCCTCCTTGCCGTTCATCGCGATCAAGTTGGGCTCCGCCAGGATCTGTAGCAGATTTTTCTGTTGCAGAGCTCTTATGACTGCACCGATATTTACATCCGTTCGCGCAATAAACAGATTAAGAAAATCGCTGATATGTACTACCGGGGGCGTCGATGTGGTGGTCGTGGTCTGCTTGTTGCCGTCGGTCACTGTCGTCTGCGCGGTATTTGTGACGTTAAGGCCCCCAAACTGCCCAGTCTGGCTGAGTGCGACGGTGTTCCCCAGTCCCGGCATGAACAGGTTTGCTCCGATTTGGGTAACAGCCGTCCGGTCAACTTCTACGAACTTCACTTCCAGAAGAACTTCCTGCGCTCCCACCGGGCCGAAGCTCAATACGTTCACTACGTTTTTCGAGTAGGCGGAGGCGATGGCCCCGGCGTGCTTGGAGACATCCTCGGTGGTCACGTGGCCGGAGAGCACAATCGCGGAGCGCGAGGGAGTAACGCTGATTTGCTCCTCTGGGAAAATGCGGTGGATCTCTTCGGCAGCAGCGGTAATGTCCACATCCACCCGCAGATCGAAACTGCGAGAGCGCTCCACTTCATCCCAAATCAGGAGAGAAATCTCGCCGGGCGCAAGGCCGTTCACCAGCACCTGGTTCGGAGTGACCACCAAAGCGTCGGCCACCGTGGGATCGGTCACAGAAACGCGCTTCAATCTCTCGGTGGTGTTAATGAGAAGAGACTTGCCGACCATCACCCGTAAGGGGGCAGCGCCTGGACCCTCCTGTGTGGATGCCCCGGTAGCAGGAGCAGACGCCTGGAGTGCGGCCGCATTCGCTTGCGAGGCAGCCGCCGCCGGCGGGTTCCCCGGACCGGCATTGGGATCCGCGGGCCGAGCAAACACTGGGGCGATACACAGGAGCACGGCACCTGCGATCAGCGTAAGAACTTTCATGAATTCGAACCTCTCCGCCGACGCAAGCGCTGGTCCCTCGTACGAATTTGAAGTTTCAATTCTTTGTTGCATGGCCGGCTCAAAACTTGGTTTCGTCCCGCTTGCTGCCACGAATCGTTTCCACCGCATACCCGGAAGGCACTACTGTAACCGGAATCGTGGGCTTGTGAGTTCTTGGCTTGGATTGAGTTGCCGGCGGCGCCACACCCGGGTACAACGAACTGGCTCGCGTGGCGCCAATCTGTTCTCTGCGCGTGTCGAGCGGGTTGCGGAGCGCCAACTGGATGCGCCCCTCCTGAGAAGCTAGAGTCAGTCTCTGCCCATCGTCGGGCGAAACCAGCAAAGTGATCACCGGAGCGGTTTGGGCGTCCCCGCTGGCGTTGCGCTCCAGGTTCTTGCCGACCGCGATTACGGCAACGTTTTCCAGGACCGTGGTCGTTTGTCGATCGTTGCCGCCGCCCTGAGTGCCAGTCGCAAGCACATCCACGCGCGAGCCGGGCTGAACGAAGCCAGCGACCGAAACCACATCGTTGACGCGCACGGAAACCGCGCGCATTCCCGGTGGAATGAGAGAGGGCAAACCAGACCCGGCATTGGCCGCCGCCAGTTTACTGGGCAAAATGAATTCGCCCTTGCTGACCGGCAGCACAACGCCCCGACCGACGGCCTGCGCCTTCTTGGTGAATGCACCGGGAGGGACATTCGATTGCGCGAACCGCGCCAGGCGGATGTCACGGTCTTCCAGCTTGGCGCCCACCTGGAGGTCGTTGACAGCGACCACGACGTCCACGCCGGGCTCGTTGTTTACGCCGGCAGAAGTCCGCAGCCGGTTATAGACGGTGTAGCTAACCAGAAGGCCCAGGGCCAGCGCCAAGCCTCCGATCATAAACAAACGGCTTCGGTTCATTCCGCTCCTTCCGGGCCGATCCCGGACTCATTCGCCCAATGCTTTGAGGCGAGCTGCTTGCCGTGCATCTTACACATGCCGTACCGCGGCTTTTCGAATTACTGCGAGATGCTGCTGGCGACCGAAGAGAATACGTTATTGGCATTGCCGCCGATGAGGCGGACGGTGCCAATCACAATCACCAGGATCACGGCCAGCATCACGGCGTATTCGGCGATGTCCTGCCCTTCTTCATTGCGCCACACCAGTTTGGCCAGACCAGTCATCATGAGCGTCCTCCAAGTTTACCTAGAGTCCCGAACCGAACGGGGCCCTTTCCCGCGCCCAAGGCCAGACCAACCGCCTTATTGCAGGTAAAGGACCGAGTCCAGCACTGTGTCATTTGCTGCTTGCACTAGAACCGCTGCTTTCGTACCCCGTTCTGGGGTCGGAAACAGGTTCAGTTTGGTGTAGTTTCGCAGATTCGGGAGGGGTCTGGTACACATTTTTTCACTTTGTGCCCTGCCGGGGCAGATTCTTGATAACTCGACAGTTTTCGTGGGCAAGGGAGTGGGCAAGAAGAGGACCGCCTGCGAATCGCGGTATTCCGCGTGCCAACGGGCATCCAGAAGGAGGCCCTGGGCCAGCGCACCGGACGGGGGCACGAGAACCGCCTGCACCCCCCATCTGTCCAGAACCTGCTCCCACCCGGCGCGCAACTGGGCGGCCTCCTGGAACTGGTGCAGCAGATCGTCGCCGTAGAGGTCCGCGCGGCCGTCCACAAACACGCGATACGCGGGATAGAGCTTCCAGATGGCGTAGCCTCCCCAGTCGTAGTAAACGAACAAGCGGCCCGGCATCTTGTGGGAGCGCAGGAATTCCACCGCCTGCGCGGGAAACAGTTGGGCCTCGGTCCGAGACTGGTTGCGGACGAGTCTATCCCATCGAGTTACGGCAAACACAGCCATGAGCAGCAGAACGGCGCCACGGAAGGCGAGCCGGAATGGGCGAGCTGACGCTACCGGCCGGGCCCACGAAAACTGCTCCAAAGACGAAGCGCCAGGGAAAGCGGCGGCGATCACCGGCGTAGCCAGCAACACCAGAAGCGGGATGTGGCGCACAGCATCCAAGGTTGCGAGAAACGTCAGGAGAAGAGGGACGAGCACTCGCGCTCGTGGGCGAGACCGGGAACTAGCAAGCGCCCACAGGAGGGCCAGCCAGATCAGGAAGAGCGGTAGGTAGCGGAGTTGATGGAAATCGGGGGGGAACCACTCGATGATGAGCGAGCGCATTCCTGCCGAACGCAGAACGTCCAGCGGATAGCGATAAAGCTGCGCGCCGCTGGGATTGAGGGGCACCAGCGCCAGGCATGCCGTCAAAACCAGCAGGATGCGCAAAAAGAAGAGTCGCGCTTCCTGCCAGGTCGTATCCCCGGCAGCCACTTCCCAGACCAGCCCCGCGCCAAAAGCGGCGAGCAGCGCGGGACCAAGCGCAAACCCAGCGTGCAGGTTGAGCCAAAGAAGAAACAGAGGCGGTATCCAGAGCAGAAAACGAGGCTGCTCCTGCCCGCGCTCGAGCAGCCATAACAGCAGGCTGGCGAGCGTGAACGTGAACATCTGTGGACGCACACCCCACGTGGGCGCGGCGGCGAGGGCTCCGAGTGCGAGCGTCGCCGCGGCCCACTGGGGTTTTCCTGGGGAACGCAGATAGAGCAGCATGAAACCGGCAGTCGTGACAATTGCAGAAAAGACGATCAACCCGGCTTCGCCGCCGTGTTTCCAGATCTCGTAAAACGCGACCTCCGACAACCACTCATGCGACACCCATGGACTCCCGGCTCGCGTGAAGGAAAAAGGGTCCGAGTGTGGGATACTCCCCGTTTCCATGATCCACTCTCCGGTGCGGAGATGCCACCAGAGATCGGGATCGACGGCATTGCGCGCCGTCATGGCGAGCAAACCAAAAAGCAGGATGCCGGCAAAAGTGTGGGCGCGGGTTAGTTGAGGAATCTTCATCGCGGGCTTGCGAGACGATTATAGAATCAAGCCGCTGCAAACGTTCTCTATGACCTGGGCCTGGTTCGGTGGAAGGAAGGAACTCGTCGCCGGTGTTTTTCTTCTTGCCATGGCGATCTGCCACGCCGCCATAGTGCTTACCGTGCTGCCCTCGTTGCGACGCGGGTACCAGGATTTCACGATTTTCTATGCCGCCGGCAGGATGGTTCGGAACGGCCAGGCTGCATCTTTGTACGACCTGGGCGCTCAATACCGTGCGCAGCAGGAGTTTGCGCCCGACGTCCGCATCCGGCAGGCAGCGCTACCCTACAACCATCCGCCGTTTGAGGCGTTGCTCTTTGTGCCTTTCACGTTCATTGGGCATCTGCCCGCTTATGTATTCTGGACCGTCCTCAACCTGGCAATGCTGGCGATGAGTCTGGCGCTCCTCAGGAAACACTTCGCTGAGATCAGGAGGGTTTCTCCTGTCCTGCTGGGCCTAGCAGCAGTGGGATTCTTCCCGATTGCGATGGGGATCATTCAAGGGCAGGATTCGATTCTCCTGCTGCTTATTACGGTGCTGGCGATGGTTGCCGCCGCCGAGAGGCGGGATGTCGCGGCCGGTGCAGTTCTGGCTCTCGGCTTGTTCAAGTTTCACTTGATTGTTCCGCTGGTTCTTGTCGTGGCAACGCGGAGACCGCGGCTGCTAGTCGGGTTTGTGCCAGTCGCCCTGGGACTGGCCGGCGTGTCGGCCGCAATGGTCGGATGGCACGGTACCCTCGACTACGTGCGGTTTGTTCTGCACCTGGAAAAGAGCGGCGCGGGCGGAGCCATTGTTGCTTTCGAAATGCCGAATTTACGTGGCCTAATCGCGGATATGACAGGAGCGCACGCCGGGAGCATCGGGAGCACGATCTTCACGCTCGCAGGCTCCATTGCGGTTTTCGTGGCGGCGGTGTGGAGCGTCAAAAAGACGGGTATTACCGTTCAGCGTACGTTTGCCATGGCAACAGTCGCGACGATGCTGATCGGCTATCACACGATGCCGTACGACTTGAGCCTGCTGCTTCCGGTCGCGCTCTTCCTGTTTGCCACACCAGGTCAGACGGGGTCGAGCGGTGACCGGGCAGACATCGTGTTGCTCTTGCTCATGTTCCTGACTCCTCTTTATGTGTTCCTCGCGCTGCACCTGAATCGGTTGGGCTGGTTTGCGTTGCTTCTCATTTGGCTCCTCTGGAGGCTCGGCCGCGCGGCGGTTCC
>ORMF011280796.1_pt1 | contig 41096 bp, 34 predicted proteins | sample 1779871 | NCBI WGS metagenome assembly ORMF01 (sample SAMEA104232316, study PRJEB22302) | groundwater metagenome | biome: forest; feature: aquifer; material: groundwater | place: USA | collected 2011-08-07 | depth 5.4 m
CAGCCAATTCCACGGGCAATGCTTCCTTCTGCTTGGACCAGACCAACGTACTCAAGAAAGACCCTGCCGGGACGACCACCGGTGCAGCCGCCACCGGTTGCGGCACCTATGCCGGAACTGCTATGTAAGCAACCTGGCCATTTTGGCAAGAGGGGGAGCGATGGCTCCCCCTTTTCTTTTTTCAGGATCACAATCGCATCGTATGCCTCTCGTCGCTGCTGTTAACGAAAGTCGTGAGAAGTCGGAGCGGCACCGCCCCTGGTGAGCGGGCGCACGATTTTCGCCTTCACCGACGCCACGTTCTCGACGCTCTGCAATCTCCCTCGATCAGTAGATACGGCTCCTGGACCAGCGCCAGGCGGCAGCGCTCGAACAAATCCGGCGTGACGATGGCGTTCGAGATGCCGGTTTCATCCTCGAGGCTCAAAAAGACAAAACCCTTGGCCGTTCCGGGACGCTGGCGAACGATGACGCTCCCGGCAATGCGGACCCATGCGCCGTTGCAAATCTTCGGCAGATCGCGGGCGCGCAGGACTCCCCAGAGATCGAGTTCCGCGCGACGCAGTGCCATCGGGTGCCGGCCGGCGCTCACACCCGTGCCCCGGAAATCGGGCCGCGCTGGAGTTAGCAGCCTCGCCGGAAGAGCGGGTGTCTGGTTGTGGTATCCTACTTTCCAGCCCCAAAAATCTCTCGATCAGAGTCCCGAGGAGGAATGAAAATGAAGCGCACTGTATCCGTTGCGGCGTTCGTGCTGCTCGCCGTCGTATCGCTGGTTGCTCAGGCCCCAAAGGGTTGGAAGTTGCGCATTGATCGCAGCATGAACGCGTCGGACCCCGACATGGCCGGCTCCATCCAGTTCGTCACCAAAGGCAATGGCTTCCATGCCACCAACCCCCAGGCCGCCGTCTACTGGAATCCGGAGAATACGGCCACCGGGAATTACTCGCTCAAGGGAACCTTCACTCTGATGAAGCCGAGCGGTCCGATCGAATACTACGGCCTCGTCTTCGGCGGGAGCGATCTGGACGGCCCTGGACAAAACTATCTCTACTTCATGGTGGCGCAGGATGGCACTTGGCTCCTGAAACGCCGGGACGGCAACCAGACCAAGGAAGTGTCGGCGAAATCGGCCAACGCCGTCGTGAAGAAGCCCGGCTCCAACGGCCAGTCCACCAATGCGCTGGAAGTTCGCGTGATGGCGGACTCGATCGACTACTTCGTCAACGGCACCAAGGTACACACCACGCCCAAGACCGGGCTGACCGCCAAGACCGACGGCACCTATGGCTTCCGGGTCAATCACATGCTGGAGGTTCAGGTGGACGGCTTCGCGCTCTCCAAGATGTAGCTGGTTCGTCCGCGAATGCAGCGCGGCTGAGTCGATTGCTCAAAAAAACGCACCGGATGTCACTCCGAGCCCTTCGCTGTCATTCTGAGCGTAGCGAAGAATCTGCTTTCCTTTTGAGGTTTGGAATGGTGCGGGCGGGAATAGATGCAGTCTGAATCGGCGGAGAAAAAATTAAGTGGGCGGCTACCGTCTCGGAACTTCCTTCACAGGGCTGATAGGACTGATCGTCCCGGCGCTCAGTCGATTTTTGTTGCTGAGCTTATTTATGATCGCCACAGTGTCCGTCAACCTTTCCGTGCGGTGGGTCAACCGCTGAACCGAGGATCATCATACTTCTCGGACCAGAACGGGACAGATCGGCAAATTCCTACGCGTACAGCCGCCCACCGATCGTCGGCAGGTGGAATAAGACACCTCCCTTTCTGACCTCTCGTTATTCAACCGCAATTACAATCGCGGCCCCCGAAGCCAACCCTCCTAGTCAACTCCGAGGCCTTCTACTATTGGAATATACCCAGGGCGGACGTTTGTCAAGCGGATTTTCGGAGAGCACCGAACCGCCGACACTTGCGGTCCCAGACTTTCCAAAGCACAAACTTTTTTCTCGTATCGAAGATCCTGCCGGTTCTTTACATCCGCCTAACGCTCGGCATCCGCCGAAGCACGCCATTTGCGCCGACGGCTGGATGCCGATGTTAGACGATCCCCAAGAAGTACTGAACCGTTACGGAGCCACTTCTATGCGTCCTCGCTTGGTGGCTCTGGAACATACGACCCAGACTTTCAGGGTTGCATTCACGAGACTCGCCTCCCAAAGGCCCGTGGCTGGATTCCTCCTGGTTTGGGGCGCCGGTCGAATCGAGAATCGCGTGCTGATATGGCAACTGCCGGCGCACTCCCATTGAAAAGCGAGCTTCACCAGGGTTATATAGGCATCCGTCAATCCGGAACTCTGATACGCATTCTGAATTGCCGTTTGCTCCCTTTGTCCTGTGCCATCGCCGTTGAACCCAGTCATTGAACCCACTAGAGCCTCACCTGGACATCTACAAGTTGGCATCGCTCTTCTCCTTTTCTATGGTGTTTTGGCGGTACAAGACGGGCCATTGAAGATGCCGCCGAAATTCTAATGTTCGCTGATCCGAAGAGACCGCCCTGAACCGTCCAATTAGACTGCCACTGCATTCGCAAGTCAAGACCATTTCGCCGAGCCAAACTGCTTCCGTTGCTTTGGCATTTGGGAAACAAAAAGACCCGCTAGAAAATCAGCTTCAGCCCGAATTGAATTTGCCGGGAAGTTGTCGCGGTAGTGGTGATTAATCCTGCCGAGGAGCTGATTGCACCGCCCGTAAATACGATGGCGTTGGGCGTGCCGAGGTTTATCCGGTTGAGCAGGTTGAAAAATTCGGCCCGGAATTGCAGGCTCGCTCTCTCGGAGACCGCCGTGTTTTTGAACACGGACAAATCCACGTTGGCCAAGCCGGGGCCGCGCAGCGTTCCTCTGCCGAGATTTCCGAACCCGCCCACGGGCGGCAGAACGAAGGCGTTCGGATTGAACCATTGCGTCTGGTTCCCCAACACGACGGGACCGCTGAAGGAAGGATTCAGTGATGGCCGGTCGGGATTTCTGGTGTCTCCATCGCCGGACCGGTTCGAGCCGATCTGCGGCGTGAATGGGAAACCGCTCAAAAACGTAGCGATGCCGTTTACCTGCCAGCCGCCAATCAGCTTCTTTCCCAGACTGCTGGCGTTTCCCATCCAGCGCTTTCCCTCGCCAAGAGGCAGCTCATAGCGGGCGGAGATGCTCGACGCGCTGGTGATGTCGAGCGCCGACGGCCCCCAGTCCCTGCGAAGATCGTTGCGATCCAAAATCATTTGCGCCTGATTGTTGGCTTGCGCGCCGGTCAGCCCGGAATTCAAATCCAAATTTTTCGACCAGGTATAGTTGGCGCGGAATTGCAAACCGCGGGTCAGGCGACGCGTCACATCCACTTGCAGCGCGTTGTAGCTGCTGTTTCCTTCGGTAAACCAGAAGAACCCGCCGGAGAGATATGGATTGGGCCGCGGCGCCGGAGTTCCCGCCGGAGTTCCGGCCGGAATGTACCGGGCGCCTTGCGGGACCCGGCCGGTAGCTGCGCCCGTTCCGCCGGCGAGGCAGCCGTTCGGGTCGGAACAAGTCTGTGCCGGAATGCTATTGGGATCGACGCTGAGCAGGCCGTGGTATCCGTGCGAGCCGACATATGCGAGGCGCAGCGATGTGTTGCGATCCAGTTGTTGCTCCAACGTAACGTTCCACTCTTCCACGGCAGGAGTCTTCGCGTCGGCCTGCACTCCCTGCGGCGCATAGATCGTGCAGACCGCCGGACTCGCGGGTCCGCAGGAGGGCGGCGTCGCAACGCTCGGAACGATTGGAATAATCGAAAACAACGAACGAGCGGCAAACGACGCCGACCCGTTTGTAGGAGGAAGTGAGTTCACCAGAAAACTGAGCGCATCGATCAACGAATAATAGGTTCCGAAACCGGCCCGGAGCGCTGTCTTTCCATTTCTAAACGGGTCCCACGCCAAGCTGACTCGGGGGCCAAACATCCGCTTCGCATTGTTTTCCGTGAAAAGAGAATCCGCCACGCGGGGAGCGGTCACAAGAATCCCCGACGCGTCGGTGACGTAGTTGGAGGCCCGGCCCGACACCTCGTTCCAGCCGGTCGTAAATTCGTGCCGAAGACCGGCTTGCAGCGTGAGATTCGGCCGTAGTTTGATGGTGTCTTCGATGTACCACGCTCCAAATAAAGTTCTCCAGCCCAGCTCATTCGGATTAGGTACAACTTGAAACGTGGTCACCGTGCCCTGCAGAAACGTCTGCAAGCTGGCGAAGCTGGCTTGCCCTACCTGGCGCGAAGCGGTGTTTTCGTTGTCGCGCAGCCGCTGCAACCACGCTCCCGCGCCGATCTGGTGAATTCCCTTGTGGAACTGCACATTGTCCAAAAACGTGAAGAGATTTCTGCGGTTCCAAACTCCGGCGGCATTGTTCGGGCCGGCCGAGGTGATCGCCGCCGCTCCGGTAGTAGTGGCGCCTCCTCCTACGACAATCCCTCCCGGCCCGGCTCCGCTAACAAACGACAGGCTCGGCGGAAAAGAAGCCAAGGGAGCCGAGTCGTTATTGAACGCCGCACGCGAGAACCCGGCGCGCAATGTGTTGAGGATTCGCGGCGAAAAGATATGCGTCTCCTGCACGCTCGCTACTTGCATGCGGAGCGTGAGATACGAACCGAACAAAGGGTCCGCCAAAGGGATCAAACTGTTGCCGTCGTCAATCGTGTAGCTCGTGGAAAGCGAGTCTCGATCCCGCTGGGCGTAGTCGGTTCGCACCGTGCCAAAATCTTCCCGGATGGATTGTTTAGGAGTGTTATAGGACTGTGCCATCCCGCTCGGCAGACCGTTCACCAGCAGTTCCGGACGGTTCGGCTGGGGCCAGAAGGACATGTATGGCAACATTGCCGGGTTCAAATTGACGACCGGGGTGTATACGCCGGAAGCATTCGGCAACAAACCTTGGCGCGCCTGCTGGTCGGGAACCACGCTCAGGTTGCTAACCGCCAAAGATTGCCGGAATCCCTCGTAGTTTCCAAATAGGAAAAGCCGATTTTTCCGGAGAGGGCCTCCCAAGGCGCCTCCGAATTGGTTCCTGCGGAAGGGAGGAATTACGCCCCGGTCGAATAGGCCCGGCTCGTCCAGCGCGCTGTTGCGGAGAAACTCAAAGAGCGATCCGTGCAGCGTATTGCTGCCCGACTGCGTCACGACGCTGACTTGCGCTCCAGCGCGCTTCCCATATTCGGCGCCGTAGGTGTCCGTGAGCACGTTGAACTCGCGGACGGCGTCGATCCCGAGCAGGTCCCCGCTGACTCCCCCAGGGGTGACCGCGAGCTGGCTGGTCCCGCCGTATTCAATTCCGTTCAACAACACCAGGTTGTCCATGGGCCGCCGTCCCGCCACGGAGAACGTGTTCCCGTTACTCGTAATGGTTTGCGGGCTCTTCAAGCCGTAGCTAATCGCACCCGGATTCAGAGTGATCAGGTTATCGAAGCTGCGGCCGTTGAGCGGCAAATCCTTCACTTGGCGCTCGCCCACCAGTCCCGCAACCGGCGACGTTGTGGTATTCACCACGGGAGCCTCGGCCGAAACCGTCACTTGCTGGACGAACTCGCCCACGTCGAGACGCAGGTTCACCACCGCTTCCTGCCCGACCGCCAGGTTGATCCCCAAACGCACCGTCGCCTTAAACCCCTCTTTTTCCGCCTTCAACTCCTGCGGACCCACTGGCAGCGAGAGAGCCCGATAATTACCTGCAAAGTCCGTGGTCACGACCCGCGCCGCTCCCGTCTCCAGACTTTTCACCGTAACCGTTGCACCACTGATAGCGGCGCCGGTGGCATCCTCCACTCTGCCGGAAATCGCGGCCTCCACTTGAGCCCACGCTAACCCCTCGCTCGCAAGGAGCGCTGCCAGAGCCAGCAAGAGAGCAGTAGCTCTTGCAATACCTCTTTGGAAATTTCGTAAGGGTTGGAAATTTCGTAAGGGCACGGTTTTAACCGTGCCGATCGCACGATGATTAGGGGGGGGCTTTAGCCCCTGAGGTACGTCGCCGTCCCTCAGCGGCTGAAGCCGCTTGTTTCCGCACTTGCTTTCGGCACGGTTGAAACCGTGCCCTTCCAACATGGCTCTCAATGAACCATTCCAGCAGGACAAGTTCGTTCGGAGCTTTTCACTAGACGATTTTCCGTACCTAAAGGCCATAATCTTGTCCCAGGTTTTTCCTTAACGCATCGGTTGCATTTTCCGTACAAGGAATGGAATTTCTATCGCGACTCGTCGGAAAGCCCGAGTGAGCCGTTCTGCCACACTCTCTCTGACGATTTCCAGAGGCGGCTGGTTCCACCTCAAACTAATGAATCAACCCGGTGTTGTCAAGAAAGAAACGGGCCGGCGCGGACGGCTACGAAAAGCGATTCGGCCACACTACGGCAGGAGTCTCTCCAGTTCCTTTTCATCAATGACCTTCACGCCCAGCGCCGTGGCTTTTTCGAGTTTCGATCCAGGATCGCTTCCCGCCACAACATAATCGGTCTTTTTACTTACGGAGCCTGTGACGTGCCCCCCTGCTTCCTCAATTTTTCGTTTGGCCTCGTCCCGCGAATATTTTTCTAATGTGCCGGTCAGGACGAAGGTTTTTCCCGCAAGAGGCGTAGATTTGGCAACCTTCTTTTCCTGCGTAAATACCAGTCCCGCCCTGCGCAGCCGCTCGATCAATTTGTTATTACGCGGTTCGCGGAAGAAGCTATGGATACTCGCCGCCACCTTAGGGCCTACCTCAAATACTTCTTCCAGCCCTTCCGGCTCCGCCGCCGCAAGCTGATCCATCGACCCAAAGTGGTCGGCCAGGATCGAGGCCGTGCGCTCGCCCACAAACCGGATGCCCAAGCCGAAGATGAGCCGGTCGAAAGTCCGCTTGCGGCTCGCGTCGATTTCGCCCAACAAGTTCTGGGCCGACTTGCTGCCCATGCGTTCGAGCGCAACCAATTTCTCCTCGGTCAGATCGTAAACATCGGCGAGGCTCCGAACCAGCCCGCCATCGACCAACTGGTCGACCAGTGCTTCCCCGAGCCCGTCGATATCCATCGCCCTGCGCCCCGCAAAATGGAGGATGGATTCCTTGAGCTTCGCCGGGCAGTCCACGTTGACACAACGCGAGGCAACCTCTCCCTCCTCGCGAACGATGTGGCCTTTGCAAACCGGACAATGCTTCGGAACCGCAGGCTCCTGGAACTCTTCGTCCGGTTTGCGGTGGTCCTTTTCGACCCTCAAGACCTTGGGGATCACTTCCCCGCCCCGCTCCACGACGACCGAATCTCCGATCCGAAGTCCCAGACGCCGGATCTCGTCTTCATTGTGAAGCGTGGCGCGGCTGACGGTAACGCCGCCAAGCGCGATCGGCTCCAGGTGAGCGACCGGAGTCAGCGCCCCGGTCCGCCCGACCTGCCAATCCACTTTCAGGACGCGAGTCACCGCCTGGCGCGCGGCGTATTTATACGCGATGGCCCAGCGCGGCGCCTTCGCCGTCGCGCCCAGCTCCTCTTGCAGTGCGATGGAGTTCACTTTGATGACGATTCCATCGATCTCAAACGGGAGCGAGTCCCGCTTATTTTCCCATCCGCCGCAAAACGCGATCGCTTCATCGATATCCTTGCAATGCTTCCGGTGGGGATTCACCTTGAAACCCAAAACCGCCAAGGTTTCGAGTACGCTCCATTGATCCGCCAGCGCGGTCCGTCCGCCGCTGAGCAGGAGATAGGAAAAATAATCCAAGTGGCGATTCGCCACGATGCTTGGCTCGAGCATCCGGATGGAACCCGCAGCCGCATTGCGCGGGTTGGCAAACCTTGCGGCGCCATCCCGCTCCCGTTCCTCGTTCAACCGCTCGAAAGCCTTCTTGTCAAACAGAACCTCGCCGCGCACCTCGATCGTCCCCCGGAGCTTCGCTTTCGCCAGTGCGGCGGGCTGCAGTGAGAGCGGCAGCGACCGGATGGTTCGCGCGTTGATCGTGACGTCCTCGCCCACGGTCCCGTTGCCGCGTGTGATGGCTCTGTGCAACAAGCCGTTCTCGTAGAGGACGGCCATGCTCATCCCGTCCAGTTTTAGCTCTGCGACATAATCCACTTTGGCGCTACCCGCCCCTTCCCGCACCTTACGGTCGAAGTCGCGCAGCTCTTCTTCGCTGTAAGCATTGTCCAGGCTCATCATCGGAACGCTGTGCCGAAGCTGGACGAAACCCTCGCGCGGTTTCCCTCCCACCCGCTGCGTGGGAGAGTCGGGAGTGATGAGCGAGGGATGCCCGGCCTCGAGCTTCTTCAATTCCCCCACCAGCCGGTCGAACTCGGCGTCGGAGATCTCGGGAGAATCGAGAACAAAGTAAAGGTGCTCGTGACGGCGTATCCGCTCTCGTAATTCTTCGATTTGTTTCTGGATATTTTTCTCGGCGGGGCTCATAAAGACGGCTCAGGTCCGGCTGCTAACTGCCGGAAGGTACAAATCGGACGAGTCTCCTCAGGAGACCCCGTTAGATCTTGTTTCGCTATTATTATACGGTGGGATACCCGACTTTCGTAACCTGCATCTGCAAGCCGAGCAAGTGGCGTCATCGCAGCTTTGCCGATTGCCTATCGACACTCCAGAAGGATGGAATCAAGGAGGCCCACGGCGAACATTGGTCTCGCCGTGGGATATTGCTAAGGATCGAATTCCTGTGGATTCGGATAAAACTTTGCGCGGCGCGCTAACTGCGTGCGGCAGTTGCGGTGCTCTTCTTGCGCCGTTTCGCGGTGGCCTTGGCGGGCGCTTCACCGGCCATCAATTCCACTACCATCATGCTGGTCACGAATTTCTTCGCTCCGTGGTCGTCGAATTCAATGGTGGTGCGCTCCGAATTCGACTCCGTGACAAAACCCTTTCCGTAACGTTCGTGGTTGACGCACTGCGATTGTCGCAAAACTTGCACAAGAACCTCCTTAGGAGAGAACCGTAACCGAGAATACGGCTGAAACGATTAGAATGCTTCTCACTCTCGCATGTACCATCACTGCACTGCGATTCCCTTTATCACAGAGAACAAAGCCTCCCGGACAGGGCTCTGAGTCGATCCGGAGATTTCGAAGCAACTTCAACGTAATCAATCGATTATTAATATACCACGAACCAGGCCGCCGCGTCGAGCGGAGAAGCCGCTGGTCTCATAGGACGACCTCCATTCGCAAGAAGCCATCCGTTCTTACCTGCCTATTTGGTTTCGGAATTATGCATGTATCCGAAGATAAGCCATTATTAATATAAGACTTGTAACTATTCTGAACAAGGGAACGCGGTCAGAAAGATTGGGACTAAAGACCTATTGAGCAAATAGGTCCCAGGACCTATAGTTCTACTTGGCTAATGTATTTCTGAATTCACCAGAGGCCCGCAGAAATGCCGGATCGTTCGGAGGAAAGCATGAAGAATCAGATTCTAAATAATAATGAAATCAATGAAATGATAACCGGCCGTACCAAGGGATCGGAACGCGGAGCCGCCATCATCGAGATGATCAGCGTCTTGACGATTGCTTTGATACTGGCCAGCGTTTCTCTTCCTGGAATCTCTAAGACGATTCAAAGTTACAGAGGCAACGGCGATGTCAAGACGGTTTCAGCGGAATTAAATCTCGCTCGGATGCGCGCCGCCGCCGAATTCACACAGGCGCGATTCAACGCCAGCGTGTCTGGCAAGACCATTGCCATCCAGCTTTACAACAAGACCAGCACCAGCTTCGTAACCGAGGGGGGAACCCAAAAGCTCTCCGAAGGCGTCACCTTCGGTTTCGGCAGCATTACCACCCCGGCTGGCGGTCAGACCACCATCGCGCAGTCCGCGCAGATCGTTTTCAACTCCCGCGGCATCCCGGTGGATTCCACCGGCACTCCCACCGCAACTAATGCAATCTACCTGTCGAACGGTTCGGGACAGTACTATGCCGTGACCGTCAACGCCAGCGGCCTTGTCAACACCTGGATGTACCAAGGCTCCACTTGGCATAAGATTAGTTAGGAAGGAAATCCTGCCAGGGGCCCCACCGGGCATCCGCGGGAACCTCGATTCACCCGTAGCTACGATTGCTTTGAGAGTAGTAGACTACGCCTATGGTTTTGTTTCTAGCGGTGCTGGCCTTCTGGATGGTAGCGCTGTTTAGCGCCAAATCGATCTACAGGAAAGTGCGGCAAAGGCACCTCCTGGAACCGGCGCGATTTCTCAGTGAAATGCTGAGCGTGGACTACTATCGGCAGCTCTCGGCAGCCCAGTTTGAAACTCTCATCTTGATGGGAATCAGGAAGCGCGGCTACACGTTGCTCGGCGATCCCTGGCTCGGAAGAGCCAAAGAGCAAGGGTATATCTGGAAGAAGGGCACGAAGGCAATTCTGGTTTATAGCCTCTACGACACGGTTACCCTGGAAGATTTGGAAGACGCCGCCAAAAAACGGAAGATGGCCCGCGCCGAGCACGTTTACGTCTTCTACCCTTTCCCAAGTGCTCCCAAGTCCCATCACGACGGCGTAGAGGTTCTCTATGGCAATAAGCTTCTGAATTGGTTTTCGGTTCTCGACGACGTGTTACCGCCGGTATTTAGGAAAGCACAGCCGGAAATCTGCGAGTGTGGAGCGCCGATGAGAGAACGGGTCAGCCGCGCCGGCCAACCGTTGCTGGTTTGCTCGATGTACCCGGACTGCCGCACGATCCGGGCGCCCTCCGAACCCTCCGGGGATACTCCTCCGGTGGACGGCCTCCGCATCGCCTAGCCGAGGCGGTCGACCGCCATCCGGCAACCTTCCTCCGGCTTTCCGCCCCTTAAGTCTCTCTTCCTTCGATTTTCCCGCGACAACTTGCCCCAGATCATGTATCCTAACTTGCTGACGAGGCACTTATGAATTTATCGCAACTCCGCGGCTGCGGCACGGCTCTGGTCACCCCATTTCAGCAGGATAAAAGCCTGGATGAACCGGCTCTGCGCCGTCTGGTTCAGAGACAGATCTCCGGCAGGATCGACTTCGTGCTTCCCTGCGGCACGACGGGCGAAAGCCCTTCGCTATCCGCCCAGGATCATTTCCGCGTCGTCGAGATTGCGGTGGAAGAGGCCGGCGGAAAGGTTCCGGTCCTCGCGGGCGCAGGCGGAAACAATACGGAGCACGTGCGCGAGCAGATGCGCTCCCTGGAGCGCTTGAAAGTCGACGGATTCCTCTCTGTCTCTCCTTACTACAACAAACCAACGCAAGAGGGCATCTATCAGCACTTCCGGTCGCTGGCCGAGTCCACTTCCCGGCCCATCCTGATCTATAACGTCCCAGGCCGCACCGGCTCGAACATCGAGCCAAGGACTCTGCTGCGGCTTTCGGAGATTCCCAACATCCTGGGCGTTAAAGAAGCCTCCGGAAACGTCGGTCAAATAGACGAGGTTTTGCGGCTTGTTCCAGAGCGGTTCAAAGTTTTCTCGGGCGACGATGGATTGACTCTGCCCCTGATGGCTCTGGGGGCTTGTGGCCTTATTTCCGTCGTTTCGAATGTGGTTCCCCGCGAGATGACCGAGTTCGTTTCGCTCTGTCTCGCTGGAGACTTCATCGCCGCGCGCCGTGTGCACCGGCAACTCGCGCCCTTGATGCAAGCTCTCTTCTACGAAACGAACCCGATCCCGGTCAAGGCGGCTCTTGCCGCGATGGGCCTGATCCAGCCTGTCTACCGCTTGCCCCTGGTGCCGCTGCAACCAGCGAATCAAACCAAGCTCGAATCGGTGCTCGCGGAGCTTGGCTTACTCACCGCGAAAGATGCCGCGAAGGAAAAGGAATATGTCCCTGGCCGAGCGCCTAGCCGAGCGCATTGAGCGGCTCTATCAACTTCAGACCACAACCTACGGACAAGAATTCTTCGATACGTTTGAAGAATTGAAACTAGGTCTCAATACCGGCGTCATCCGCGCGGCGGAGCCGGTTGCTCCGGAGGAGAGCCCTTCGGGATGGAAGACCAATACCTGGGTCAAGAAAGGCATCCTGCTCGGATTCCGGATCGGTGTCATCGAGGACATGACGGTCGGCGGCAAGCTTTCGTTTTATGACAAGAACACGTTCCCTCTGAAAAAGATTCTCACCGAAAGTGGTGTCCGGGTGGTTCCGGGCGGGTCTTCCATTCGGGATGGCTGTTACCTGGGCAAGGGAGTCGTCTGCATGCCGCCCATGTACGTCAACGCCGGAGCCTATGTAGACGATGGAACCATGATCGATTCGCACGCTCTGGTCGGCTCTTGCGCCCAAGTCGGAAAGCGCGTGCACCTGAGCGCCGCCAGCCAGATCGGTGGAGTGCTCGAACCGATTGGCGCCCTGCCGGTAATCGTAGAAGACGACGTTCTGATCGGGGGCAACTGCGGCATCTACGAAGGGACGGTCGTGAAGCAGCGCGCTGTCATCGGCGCGGGAACCATCCTGACCGGCTCCACTCCGGTCTACGATCTGGTGCGCGGCCAAGTCTACCGCAAGGAAGAGAATTCACCGCTCGTGATTCCATCCGATGCGGTCGTAGTACCCGGCTCCCGCGCCGTCACCAAAGGCCAGGGTAAAGAATGGAATATCTCGATCTACACGCCCGTCATCGTCAAGTACCGCGACTCCAAAACCGGCAGCTCCATCCGCCTGGAAGATTTGCTTCGCTGAAAATCCGAGCCGCGACAGTAATGGAGCGGGCTTTGCGCTGACCATCCGAGCTGCGACCGTAAGCGAGCGGCCCCACCACGTTACCCTTACTTCGCCGCAGCCCGCTTGCTCACGGGCGGAAGATACTCCCGCAGCAAGTGAAGCACCTCCTCCGGAAGCGGGATCGGTTGGAACTTGCGGTTGATGGAGACTACCGAGTAATGGCCTTCCGCGGCCAGCTCCGGGTCCCCGTCCCGCCGCACCTCGAAGCAAAACTGCATCGACCGTTCCGACCGGCGTCCAATCCAGGTCGTGATTTCCAACAGATCACCCATTCGCGCCGGCTTGTAATACCGGCACCAAGTCTCTACGCGCGGGAATCCCACCTGGAGATCGTGATAGATACTTGGCCGCGGCCGCCCCAAAGAGAAATAAAGATCCTCCTCGGCCTGCTCGAAAAAACGGAAAAAGTTGCCGTAATAGGCGATGCCCGCCACGTCACAGTCCGACCAATACACTCGAATCTTCGTTGTGAACTTTTTGATTGTCGCCTCCCCAAGGCCGACATCACGTACGGCGGATGCCGGCAAAGTGACCAGAAGCTGTTGCAGAACCTGTTCTATCGTATCGTAAGGGCACGGTTTTAACCGTGCCGAAGGGAGGCCTCTTGGAACCGCGGCTTCAGCCGCTGAGGCCCACTGGCGCACCTCAGGGGCTAAAGCCCAGATCCTTACCATCCTGTGGTCGGCACGACTGAAGTCGTGCCCTTACGTGTTTCCTTGAGGTTATGCACCACCATCCAGGTATGAATATTCCATTTGAAACGGAAATCCCCATTCGGTCAAGTTCCCATGGGAGCTACGGACCTTGCGAAAGCGATCTCCCGGCAGCATAATGCCCTTTCGGAGCGGATGGAATACATTCCGGCGGCCTACGGGAAAAACGGTTCTAGCGGACCAGGAAGGAGCGCGGTTTGAAAGCTACCAAGCGTGTCGGTTTCCAGGGCGAGCGGGGCGCCTTCAGCGAAATGGCGGCGCTCAAGATGGTCAAGGGCAAGGTGGAACTCGTCCCTTTTCCCAGCTTCCTGGCCCTGTTCCGCGCGCTCGCCGGCGGCCGGATCGACTTCGCCACCATTGCAATTGAAAACACGCTGGCCGGCTCCATCCATGAAAACTACGATCTGCTCCTGAGATATCGTCTGCCGATCCTGGCCGAAACCAATTTGCGGATCGTACATAACCTGATCGCTCCGCCCGGAGTTTCTTTCTCCGCCGTCCACCGGGTTTTTTCGCATCCCGTGGCGCTGCAACAGTGCCGGAAATTCCTGGATAAACATCGTAGGAAGCTCGATGCCGTCACCTATTACGACACGGCCGGAAGCGTTAAGATGGTCGTCGAAAAGAAATTAACGGACGCCGCCGCCATCGCCGGCAAGTCCTGCGCCGAGATCTACGGTGGACGGATGCTCGCCAAAGACATCGGAGACGACCCGCAGAATTATACCCGCTTCTTTTTGCTGGGGCCCCGCTCCCAGGCGGGAAGCGTCTCCGGCACCAAGACCTCCATCGTCTTTGCGACCCGGAATGCGGCCGGCGCCCTGTTCCGCTGCATCAGCGTTTTCGCGCTCCGCGACATCAACCTGACCAAAATCGAGTCCCGCCCGCTGGTGGGGCGTCCCTTTGAATACCGCTTTTATCTCGACTTCATTGGGAATCCGGCATCGCGTGTAGCCTCCAACGCACTTAAGAACCTGAGCGAGATCACGGAGTTCGTGCATGTTTTGGGCTGTTACTCCTCCGTTCCTTGATTTTCGCCCGGGAATCAATTCCACTACCTAGATGACGATCCTCCATTGGTTTCTTACGTTACCGGCTTCGATGCCGATTGATAAAGATGAGAGCGGATTCGTGCTTCTAGGTGGAATGGCCCTTCTTCCTTCAGAAACTTTTTTCACTCATCCGGCATCCAAGCTACTAGGGTCGCAATTCACGCAAGCCGGGCGTATGCTCATGCTAGAGCGCCATAAGACAAGGTATTGCGGGGCGGCGCTCTATAGTTCGAACCCCTGCTGAGCTCGGAAGGTAATAGGAAGCTGTAACGGGAGAGTCCATGGAACCTGAAGACAAAATCGAACCCAAGGTTGAATCGAAGATTGAAGCGAAGATTGAAGCGAAGGTCGAACCGAAGATCATCGAACCAAAGATCAACGCCGTGCCCAAAGAGGCGCCCGTACTTCCGGTGCGCGACACCGTGCTGTTTCCTCATGCCGTGCTTCCCCTAACGGTTGGCCGTGAAGGCTCCGTGAAACTGATTCAGTCGCTCGGCGAAGAAAAACTGATCGTTGTCACGGCGCAGCACGATCCCCGAATGGATCAACCGGGCCCCGATGACCTTTACCAGACCGGGACCTTGGCCCTCATCCACAAAGTGATCCGCATGCCGAACCAGAGCCTGTTCCTGTTCGCCGAAGGAATCGAGCGGATCGGGATCGGCGAGTACACCCAGAAGGAACCGTTTCTCAAAGCCCGCATCGAAAAGCTAGTGGAAACGGATCCGGAGAAAACTCCGGAGTTGGAAGGCTTGCAGCGCAACGTAGTGGCCGCATTCCAACAGTTCGTCGCCGCCTCCCCAGGGCTCTCCGACGAGTTGCAGACCGCCGTTCTGAACATTGAAGAGCCCGGCAGGCTGGCCGATTTCGTGGCTGGAACGCTGAGCTTTTTAACCACGGCGGACCGCCAGAAGCTGCTCGAAACGCTGAATATCACGGAACGCCTGGAAACCGTCAACCGTCAGTTGGCCAAAGAGCTTGAGTTGCAGGAAGTCCGCACGAAAATTCAATCGCAGGTCCAGGATCAACTCTCGCAGGGTCAAAAGGAATACTACCTGCGCGAACAGCTCAAAGCCATCCAAAAGGAACTGGGCGAAGCCGACGACACGCAGCGCGAGGTGGAGGAGCTGAAACAGAAGATCACCGCCGCCAAGATGCCCGAAGAGGTGGAAGCCCAGGCGTTGAAGGAACTCCAGCGTTTCTCCCGCATGTCGCCGGCCGCGGCTGAATATACAATTAGCCGCACCTATCTCGACTGTCTGGTGAGCCTCCCCTGGGACGGGACCAAGAGCGCGGAGCCGATCAGCATTCTGAAGGCGCACGAGATTCTGGACACCGACCATTACAACATGGAGAAGGTCAAGGAGCGTATCCTCGAATTCCTCTCCATCCTCCAGCTCAAACCGGGCCTCAAGGGCCCCATACTGTGCCTCGTGGGGCCGCCGGGCGTGGGCAAGACATCGCTCGGAAAATCCATTGCGCGGGCGCTTGGCCGGAAGTTCGTGCGGCTCTCTCTCGGCGGCATTCATGACGAAGCCGAGATTCGAGGCCATCGCCGCACTTACATCGGCGCACTGCCCGGCCAGATCATTCAGGGCATTCGCCGCGCCGAAGCCAACGACCCGGTATTCATGCTCGACGAAGTGGACAAGATCGGCCACGATTTTCGCGGCGATCCGGCGTCCGCTTTGCTTGAAGCGCTCGATCCCGAGCAGAACTCCCGTTTCCGGGATAACTATCTCGACGTTCCGTTCGATCTTTCCAAGGTCCTGTTCATCACCACCGCGAACGTGCTCGACCCCATTCCCGACGCCCTGCGCGACCGCATGGAGGTGCTGGAGCTTCCCGGCTACACCGAAGAAGAAAAGGTCCAAATCGCGATCCGGCACGTGATCCGGCGGCAGGTGGAACAGAACGGAATCTCTCTCCCCGAGGATATCGAGTTCCGGGAAGACGCACTCCAGGAAATCATCCGCCATTACACGCGGGAGGCCGGCCTGCGGAACCTCGAACGAAACATTGCCAAGCTCTGCCGCAAGCAGGCTCGACGCAAGGCCGAGGGCGAGCAGCAGCCTCTGATTGTCACACCAGAGGTGGTCCGGCAGTATCTGGGCGCTCCCAAGGTTCTCGCCGAAACCGAAATCTCCGAGCGCACGCAAAAGCCGGGAGTCGCCGTGGGTCTCGCCTGGACTCCGGCGGGCGGAGACGTACTCTTCGTCGAGGCCAGCCAAATGCCGGGCAAACACGGCCTGACCATGACCGGACACCTCGGCCAAGTGATGCAGGAATCCATGCAAGCCGCGTTGACCTGGGTCCGCTCTCATGCTGAGGAATGGGGGCTGCCTGTGGATTTCGAAAACCGCGAGATCCACCTGCACGTGCCCTCGGGCGGCATACCAAAGGACGGGCCGTCGGCGGGAGTTACGATGGTCACCGCTCTTGTGTCGTTGCTCAGCAAGCGGCGCGTTCGTCCCAACCTTGCCATGACGGGAGAAATGACGTTGAGCGGCCTGGTCCTTCCCGTGGGCGGAATCAAGGAGAAGGTTCTGGCGGCCAAGCGCGCCGGCGTCCGGGAGGTCGTCCTGCCGCGCCAGAATGCGCTTCATGTCGAGGAAGATTTGAAGAAGGAGCAACTCGAGGGACTCACACTCCATTACGCGAAGACCATCGAAGAGGTCCTGGCTCTGGCGCTCGAACCCGCGCCGCAACTTCCCAGCCAGCCGCCGGCAGAGCCGGAATCGGCGATGGTGCATTAATACTCGCCCTATGCACGGCGGCCATTTCCACGAGTGTGCCGCCGTCGCGCTTGAATCGCACCCGCGCTTCCGATAGATTGATAAGCGAAGAGCGCTCCGCACCCCAGCAGTGAAAGTGACGCGACTTTGCCATCTCTCGACCGGCGGCTCGGTTACATTCTCACGGCCCTGACTTCGCTCGGGGCGATTGCCGCCCTGTTTTCAATTGCAGCCTCGGAAATTCTTTTTGCCCTCGCGCTCGCGGTGCTCCTCGCCTCGCGGCTCGTTTCCCGCCGGGAGGTCGTGTTCCCGTCGAGAATCCGCTTCCCGCTAGTCGCCTTCCTCGCGTGGACGTTTCTATCGCTCGCCTTCTCCAGCGCGCCGCTGAGCGGACTTTCCCAAGTCCGCAAGATTTTCCTCTTTCTGGTCCTAGTCCTTGTCTACAACGCCTATCAATACCGCCGTCAAATCGAACGAACCTTCCATGGCGTGTTGCTCGCCGGAACCGTTGCTGCCGCGAGCGGCCTCATCCAATTTTTCCGCGACTACCTGATGATCGAGCGCAGTGGCGACGCATTCTATAAGGATTACGTGACGCACCAGATCACGGGCTTCATGAGCCATTGGATGACCTATAGCGGCGAGTTGATGCTGGTGGTTGTATTGCTCTGTTCGTTTTTGCTGTTTATTCCGTCAACGGAATTCAGCCGCTGGTGGTGGCTTTGCCTTCCGCCAATGGCGCTGGCGCTGCTCGCAAGCTTCACGCGGGGAGTCTGGGTCGGAACGCTCGCCGGCGTCACTTATCTTGTGGCCCGCTACCGTAGGCCCCTCTTCTCCCTGCTTGTACCGGCGACCGTGCTGCTTCTTTACCTTCTGGCGCCCCGCTCTCTTCAGCAAAGGGAGCGCTCGATTTTCGATGTGCAAACGGACTCCTCGAACCGTGCGCGGATCGTCATGCTGCACACGGGCATTGCCATGATCGCCGCGCACCCTTTGTTCGGTGTGGGGCCGGAGCGGGTCGGGCCGGAGTTCCTGCGTTACAAACCGGCAACGCTGGCCTTGCCTCCCGGCTGGTACGGCCACCTTCACAACGACTATCTTCAAATCGCGGCGGAACGAGGCATTCCGTGCCTTGTGTTTCTGTTGTGGTTTTTTTATGAAATCTTACAAGAAGGCTGGCGGCTCGGCCGCAGCCAAGTGAAGACGGTCCGCGCCATGGGACATTCAGAGGTCGCCGTGACCGTGGCGCTGATGGTGGCGGGCCTGTTCGAATTCAACTTCGGCGACTCGGAAGTCTTGATGATCTACCTTTTCCTTATCTCCGCAACGGTCTCATGGACTCGCCTGGCAACGGCACCGCTGGACAGAGGGAAGCCACATGAGCGATTCACAACCCTCTAATTTCCATCCTGGAACGCCGGGCAGCGACATCGGGGTCGAACCTCTTCGCTTCGCCCTTCTCCAGGAAATGATCTCCCGGCTTGCACTCCAACCCAAAGACCGGATTCTCGACGCCGGCTGCGGAGAAGGCTGGGCCGGGCGTTTGCTCGCGGCGCTTGTACCGCAAGGAACCGTCGTCGGCCTCGACTTCTCAGCGGATATGATTCACGCGGCCCGCGAGAAGTCGGCTGCGGTTCAAAACCTGATGTTCGTTTGGGGAGACGCCGCAGCCGTTCCGTGGCAGGAAAACTACTTCAGCACGGTCCTGTGTATTGATTCCTTCGATTTGTTTGAAAATCAAGAGAAGGCGCTCGGCGAGATATTTCGCGTGATGTCCCCTGGCGGATCGCTTTGGATCGTAAACCTGCTTCCCAACGAAGAAGCGCTCTCGGCGCGCCAGACGCCGGACTCTAACGTATTGCCTGTCCCGTTGGGTGCCGAGCAATACAAGAACTTATTCGAGCATTGCGGCTTTCTAGAGTATCGCTATGAAATGATTTCCCTCCAGTCCCCCGCTCCGGAAAGTGAACACCGGGAGCGAAATCTTCCAGTCACCGCGTTGCTTATGAATGCTCGTAAACCACAGGCATGAATCTCTCCGCTCCGTTCTTCCGCTGATGTGGATTCAAGGCCCAACGCTCAACGGCAACTTCACGCTGACATCCGCCAAATCCTTGGCGGATACCTTTTTCGTGACGTTCAAGATTTCGATTCCAAGCAATCTGCCTTTCGCGTCCAGATCAACAATTGTATCTTCATCGATCCTTTTGTTCTTCGCAAACTTGCCGCTTTGAAACTTAATGTATAGGGCATCGGCTTTCAAATCCAGATTGATTTCCATTCTTATCTCCCCCAGAAAACCGTTATGACAATATGATGGTCCTCTTCTTCCGCATAAATTACACTGATTTCTTCTCCATTCATTTTCTTAATGGCTTGCTTCTTGCCATAACGTGCGGGAATCCGCTTGTCCGGATTTCTGATTATCTCTTCAACCCACCCCTTCTTAATGTATCGCGCCTCCATTCTCTCTCGTGCATGGCGCGTGTAAATGATCATTGATTTCCGGCGATCCTATTGCCGGACGGAAGCCGAGTCATAACTCACGCCTATCCCCAGGCTCTTAGCAGAATGCAGCCCGAATGCACACACGGCTTTCCAAACGTGCGATGGCTTCCCCCTCACGCCGCCGCGTGCTTATAGTCGCAGCCTTCTTTGGCGCATTCGACCGTCGTGCCGGACTTCAACACCTTCTCCACCAGGAATGGAGCCCCGCACTGCGGGCAGGTCTGCGGCACGGGTTTGTTCCAAAGGCTGTACTTGCACTTGGGATAACGATTGCACGAGTAGAAGGACTTTCCGCGCTTGGAGCGTTTCTCGACCATCTCTCCGGTGCCGCATTCGGGGCACTTCACGCCAAGCAAATTTTGCTTGATGAATTTGCACTTGGGATAGTCGCTGCACGAGGTGAACTCGCCGAAGCGTCCTTCGCGGATGACCAGAATATTTCCGCATTTCGGACACTTCTCATCGGTCGGAACGGGCGGCTTTTTCTCCTTCTGTCCGAGTTGCCGTGTCGTCTTGCAATCGGGGTATCCCGAGCAAGCGTAGAACTGCCCGAATCGCCCGCGCTTCAGAATCATCGGCCGGCCGCAGTTTTCGCAGAAGTGCTCCGGCTCCTCTTCCTGAATATCGGAAACATCCAGGTCGGGGAGATCGACGGTCAACTCGCGCGTATTGGTGCAGTCGGGATAGCCGGAGCAGGCAATAAAGCTGCCGTGGCGTCCCCACTTCACCACCATCGGCTTGCCGCATTTTTCGCAAATTAGCTCCGTGGGCTTTTCCATGCGCTTGATGTCGACCATGTTCTTTTCCGCACGGTGCAAATCCTTCTCGAACTTCTTATAGAAATCGCCCAGGGCTTCGTGCCACTCCTGTTTGCCTTCCTCGATCTCATCGAGCGCATCTTCCATTCTGGCCGTGTAGGCGATGTCGAAAATATCGTCGAAGTTCTCGACCAGCAGGTCCGTGACGACCATGCCTAGCTCGGTCGGGTAGAAGCGCCGCTGCTGCTTGGTCACATATTCGCGCTCCTGAATGGTGCTGAGGATGGAAGCGTAGGTGGATGGACGGCCGATGCCCCGCTTCTCCATCTCCTTGACGAGGCTGGCCTCGTTGTAGCGCGGCGGCGGCTCGGTGAAATGCTGGTCCGGCGAGATCTTCAGCATTCGCACCGCCTCGCCCGGAGTCACACGTGGCAGCGAGCGGCCAAACTCTTCGTCTTCGGCGTCCTTTTGATCTTTCGCCTCCTCGTAGACCTTCAAAAAGCCGTCGAACTTCAGCACCGATCCCGTGGCGCGAAATCCGAATTCACCCGCTTGCAGCTCAATCGTGGTCTGATCGAACACGGCCGGCGTCATCTGCGAAGCGACAAAGCGCTGCCAGATGAGCCGGTAGACTTTCGCCTCGTCCTCGCTCAGATATTTCCCGAGCGCCTCGGGCGTGCGCGAAGCCGAGGTAGGACGGATCGCCTCATGCGCGTCTTGCGCTCCCTTTTTGCTGCGGTAAATATTGGCTTCACCGGGAAGGTAAGAGCCTCCGAAGCTCGATCCGATCAACTCCCGTGCCTCCGCCAAGGCGCCATCCGAGACGCGCGTGGAGTCGCTGCGCATGTAGGTAATCAGACCGACGATGCCTTCTTCGCCGCATTCGACGCCCTCGTAAAGCCGCTGCGCCAGCGCCATGGTCCGCTTCACGCTGAATCCCAGTTTCCGGGACGAGTCCTGCTGAAGGGTGCTGGTGATGAATGGCGGGGCCGGGTTGCGGCGCCGCTCTTTCGTGACCGTCGATGTGACAACAAACTGTTCTTTCGCGATCTGCTCGGAGATTGTGCGCGCTTCGTCCTCACTGCCGATCAGCAGCTTCCCTCGTCCGACCTGCACGGCGATGTTGCCCGACTCGCCTTCGCTGGCAACAACAAAATCCTTGCCGTCCCGCTTGACCAGGCTGGCGTCGAACTCGGGCGGGGCGCTCGCGCCCAGACGGGCTGCGACGGTCCAGTATTCTTCTTTCTGGAAAGCGCGAATCTCGCGCTCCCTCTCGACGATCAGCCGCAACGCCACGGTTTGCACGCGCCCCGCCGAAAGGCCTCGCCGCACCTTGTCCCACAACAGGGGACTGATCTGGTATCCGACCAGCCGGTCGAGGATGCGCCGTGCCTGCTGCGCTTCCACGAGTCTTTCGTCGACATCTTTCGGATGCTTGAAGGCCTCCTGAATTGCGCTCTTGGTGATTTCGTTGAACATCACCCGATAGACTTTCTTGCCGTCGCTCAGTTCTTCGGCCAGATGCGCGCAGATCGCCTCGCCTTCGCGGTCCGGGTCGGCAGCCAGATAGATCGTATCTACTTTCTTGGCCGCGTCTCTCAACTCTTTAATCACCTTGGAACGGGACGCAATGACCTCGTACGTCGGACGAAAGTCGTGCTCCACATCCACGCCCAGGTCTTTTTGCGGCAGGTCCTTGATATGCCCGAGCGAGGCCTTCACCACGTAATCGCTTCCCAGGTACCGGTTGATCGTCTTGGCCTTGGCGGGTGACTCGACGATCACCAGCGACTTCCCCGTGGATTTCGTCGCGGCGGTCTTCGCGACTTTGGCGGCGATTTTCGTGCCTGTCTTTGAGGCTGCCGGGGCGGCCTTCGCGACTTTGGTTTTTGGTTTTGTTGACTTTGCCATAGCTACACAGCCATTATCGCTTCCCTATAAAATTTTTACAAAGTTCTTCCCCGGCATCTGCCGCACCAGGTTCTTAAATTCCAGATCCAGGAGATTCGCCAGTATCTCGGAGGAGGATAGCGCCGGCAACGCGTTGAGCAAGTCGTCGATATGAACCGTCTCATCGAATTTCAGCAAATCGTAAAGAGCTTTCTCCCCCGCCGAGAGAGTCCCAGCAGTATCAGATGCGGATGATTGGCCTTTCGATTCACCGCCAACCACGGAGGCGAGTGCCCTTTCGCGCACATCGGCCGGCAACTCATCCACCACATCCTGCCAGTCCTGCACCAGCTTAGCGCCTTGCTTGATCAGCAGATGCGGCCCCCAACTGTTCTGGTTGGTGACGGAGCCGGGCACGCCAAAAACTTCGCGATTCTGCTCCATAGCCATTCGAGCCGTAATCAACGATCCGCTATGCTGCGCGGCTTCGACCACAACCACTCCTAAAGACAAACCGCTGATCACCCGGTTGCGGATCGGAAAATTCTGCGGCGCGGGAAAAGCACCGAGCGGAAACTCCGAGATCAGCAAACCCTTTTCCGCAATCGAGGCAAACAACTTCTTGTTCTCCGAGGGATACACCACGTCGATCCCACAGCCGAGCACGCCAATCGTCTTGCCGCTCGCTCCCAGGCTCCCGACATGGGCCGACGAATCGATCCCGCGCGCCAGTCCGCTCGTAATCACAAGGCCCCTGGCGGCCAAATCCTTCGCCAGCCGTTCCGCAATGGCTCTCCCGTACGCCGTCGGCTTTCGCGATCCCACCACTCCAATCGAAGGCCCCTGGAGCAGCGAAACATCTCCTTGCACATAGAGCAGCAGCGGCGGATCGAATATTTCCCGGAGCAGCGAAGGATAGGACTCAGACCGGAATGTAATAATAGAAGCTCCCAGTTGCCTCGCCTGCTCCGCCTCCCGCGCTGCGTCTTCAAACACCGTTCCGACGGCAATTTCCCGTACCACGTGTGAAGCCACGCCCAACGCTTCGAGCTCGGTTGACGAAGCCCGAAAAACGCCGGTCGCCGAGCCAACTGTCGTTACCAGGCGCATGGCCACCCGCGCCCCCAGTCCCGGCACCAGCCGCAAGGCCAGCCAGTTAATCTCTTCCTCTGTCGAATCTACATTGTCGGGTAGCGTGTTCGAATCGTCCATAAGGCATGGTGAGCCTATATAAGTCCAATTGGGTTTGTCAAGGCAAGCCACCCCAACAGGAGGGTTTGTCAGACGAGGTATTCGCCGTCTCCTGTGGCGCGGCAAGCAACTCGGCGAGGCGCTGTGGCTAAGACTCGAAGTCTCGGGCGCAGTCGAATTCGCTCCGGCACTGCCGACGGCGCGAAGGCTTCTGGGAGGTTAGAAGAACAGCCGCGGGTCCGTCTTCTAGAGCGGCTCCGGGCTGGTCACGCTTTTGGAGGTATCGGTGGAGGAACATTCACGAAAATCGGCGCCAGCCCGGATACTTGACCTGCGGGCGTCCACTGCGTCATCCCGTGTGCCCAGACCAACGATTGAGCGGTCAGCCGGCCCATCGCAGCTTGCGAACGGAGCGTCTGCATATCAAATGGTCCGGTCTGTTTTCCCTCTATCGCAACATAGTATGTCTCTGTTCCTGGAACCGGCGGCGGGGTTTCACTGTCGCCCAGAGCGTCCTTCCCTGCGAGTGCCTTCCCGATCGGTTGCGCCATCGCAATGCCCATGCCGATTCCCGCTCCGGCGGAGGCAAGTCCTCCAGGATTCTTCGCGGCATCCGGAATGGAATTCGCAACGTTAAACTGAGTGTATGCGTTCAGGTTTCCAATAACACCCATGCTGGTTCGTTTGTCCAGTGCCGCCTCTACCTCGGAGGGAAGAGAGATGTTTTCGACTAAAAATTTGGTGAGGTCGATGCCATAGGTTTCGAATTCCGGCGCGATCTGCTTGGTCACAAAATCGCCAAACGCACCGTAGTTTGCGGCCATGTCCAGAACCGGGATGTGGCTTTGGCCGACGATCTCCGAAAAACGGGAAACGAGCAGGCTGCGGAGCTGGTTGTTGATTTCGTCAATTGTGAAACGGCTTTCGGTGCCGACGATCTGCCGGATCAGTACCGCGGGATCCTTCACCCGCACGATGTATGTGCCGAACGCGCGAATCCTCACGGCTCCGAACTCGGCATCGCGCATGACGATCGGATTCGCCGTTCCCCACCCGAGGCCGGTGAACTGGCGCATCGAGCAAAAATAGACCTCCGCGAGGAACGGGCTGTCGAAGCCGTACTTCCAACCCCGCAGAGTCGATAAAATCGGCAGGTTCCTTGTTTCCAGCTTCACCATCCCCGGCTTAAAAACGTCTGCGATTTTGCCTTCGTTTACAAACACCGCCGTCTGTCCTTCGCGCACCGTGAGCTGGGCTCCGTTTTTAATTTGGTTGTGGTAGTGCTCGTGGCGATACACCATGGTGTCGCTGGTATCGTCGGTCCATTGAATGATATCAATCAGTTCTCCGCCGACTTTGTCCCAAAGGCTCAATTTATTTCTCCTTTCAATTCGAACCCCGATTCTATATGCCTGCCTTGGTTAACCATCGAGCAACAGCGCCGAGACCCGCTTGTACGAGCCCGGACGAACCGGCTTCGTTCCAGAACTCCAAATCGGAATTGGCGGAACCCAAACGGCCTTCCACGTCAGCCTTGGCTTGCGCGAGCTCCAATGGCAAGGCCGGATCAATCGGCCGAGGCTCGGAAGCCCGCTGGAGCTGGGCAAGCAATTCCTGAGGCTGCTTCATATCCAGCATCGACAATGGGGATCCGCAATGCGCGCACGCAGTGCCGACATTGAGATCGATTGCCGCTCCGCAATTCGAACAGTTCACGGTCTGAAGGTTCTGGCGCAACTGTTCAATCTCCCGGGGTGAGAGCACCCGGATGAAATTCTTTTCTCGCAAGAAATCGAAAAACAAGATGAACCGACCATGGGTTTCGCATCTCCAGTACGTGAATCGGGTGTTTCGCTGCAAATCATGCGTGAACTTCAGGAGACCCGCGCAGCGCGGACATTTCATCCCATCCCGAAACACTGTTTTCCCCGACGCCGATTGCTTGCCGATGAGCTGAATCAGCTTCAGTGTTGAAGCGGGAGATAGCTGCAGGCTTTCATAACTATCGAACCAAAAGGCTTGGCAAGCCGCACACAGGTCAATGGTGACCGATTCCGCCATGCGGGACACCAGCGCCATCGCCGTCGTCGCTTTTTTACAGTTCGGACACTCCATATTTTAGCTGCCGTGAAACAGTGTTCGTTGCGGAAAAACCGGAGTAAAACCGCCGGGGTGATCCGCTTCCGCATGATTATAGCAGTTACTAGGTATTCTGCACGGTGAGCTTTCTTTCCCCTTTCCAGAACCATTTGGAACCCGGCCCCCAACATGGTAAAGTTACAAAGCCGGATTTGCGGGTCCCGGCCCGGGGGACCCGAACGGCATCCTAACCATTTCCGAGGAGTGAACATGGACCCAAGAGTGGACGTTTTCTGCCATATTCTGCCCCCGCGCTATGACAAGGCCCGCTGGGACCGCGTCGAGAAATCGCATTTTGTCGAGCACAGCCCTTCCCACCTAAAGTACGTCGGCGGAGGGAAGGCGAAGGAAGCCAACAAGAACATGATGGTTTTGACGGACCTGGACACGCGTTTCCGAATGATGGATCAACTCGAGGGCTACCGCCAGATCCTCAGCGTCGCTTCGCCTACCATCGAGATCGTCGCGCCCGATGACAGCGATTATGTCGCCAAGATTCTCAACGACGAACTGGCCGAGCTGGTCGTGAAGTATCCCCGCTATTTCGCCGGCGCCGTCTGCTCGCTGCCCATGGACCGGCCCGACGCTGCGGCTCGCGAGCTGGAGCGTTCCATCAGCGAGCTAAAGCTCTGCGGCGTCCAGCTTTTCTCCAACGTGAACGGGAAGCCGCTCGACTTGCCGGAATTCCGTCCGATCTTCGAGATCATGGCCAAGCACGATCTTCCGATCCTGTTGCATCCCGCCCGCGCCAAGACGCATCCCGACTACCTCTCCGAAAAGGAATCGAAATTCGTCGTCTGGCAGGTCATCGGCTGGCCTTATGAAACTTCGGCGGCCATGTTCCGCATCGCTTACGGCGGCATCCTGGACGACTTCCCGAACCTGAAGATCGTCTGCCATCACACCGGTGCGATGATTCCTTTCTTCGCCGGGCGCATCGAATCCATGTACACCATGTTCCCGCAACTGCTCGACCAGGAGCGCGGCCGGCCTCTCAAAAAACCCGCGGTCGAATATCTCCGCTCCTTTTACGGAGACACCGCGACGTTCACGCGGGCGTCCATCGACTGCGCCGTCGATTTCCTCGGCGCCGACCATGTCGTCTTCGGATCGGACGCTCCCTTCGATGCCGAAGGCGGGATGTTCTCCATCCGCGAATGCACCAATGCTATCAACCAGTCGTCGATGAGCGCCGCGGACAAGAGCAAGATTTTCTATAAGAATTTCGAGAAGATGTTCCGCGTGCCCGCAGCCGTTCCCGCGGGAAAAGTGTAAAGGCAGTTATCAGGGACGAGTGACGCAAGTAGCTGCGGCCAGTAACGGTGGAGGCGGCAACACGTCACTCGTTACTTTTCACCAGGGGCTTGAAACACTTGGCCAGCATACTCGCCGTGGTCATTAATGTGGTGAGGTCTCGAATGGAAAAGTCCGCGCCGGCCGTCGCGGGCGCCTTCCCTTTGCGCGAGATTTGAATCACGCCGACCGACTTCGACTCTAACAACAGGGGTGCGCTCATGATCTTCTGGATGGGCTGCCGCTCCTGCCCGCTTTCATCCAAATTAACCGCCTCGAAAATAGTAGGATGCTTGTGCGCCGGAAAATTGTTGATCATTTCCGGCCGCTTGTCTCTCGCCGTGCGCACGGCAAGCGAATTGGCGGCGGTCATGGGGAGGGTCCCGATCACCCGTAATTTCATCGGGTAGACAAAGTGGAGAACCCCGGCATCCGGAGAGAGTTGCAGGACAGCTATTTCATCCGTCTTTACGGAGAACAGCTTCGCGATTTCCTTTACCAGTTTCATCAAGAGATCTTCCGCCAAGCCCTTGCCGCTCTTAGTTACTTCTTCTACCAGGCGGGCGATCTCTGTCATTGGCGAAGGCGGTGCTGGGTCCGGCATTCCATCTCCGCAGGGGAAGAGTTACAGTCGCGAATGTTAGCACGCGCCTCTGTACCAACGCAACTCGTTACTCATCACTCGTCACTGCTCTTCCCGATTTTCCGTATTGCCGAAGCTTCCAGGAGACACCCCTTCCCAAAAGCGTCTTCGTCATCGCATCGAGTGAGATAACGCTATACACGATGTATGCCAGCGGCCATAGCAGCGCGTACCAGGCAGGGAGGCCGAGATAGCGCACGAACGGCCAGTGCAGGACGGCCCCGATGACGAACTGCGCGGCGGTAAGAACCAAAACATTCCAGAGTCCCGCAGCGCGTGCATCCGCTCCCCCGGCCACGCCGGTAACGACGAGTTCGACCGCGGAATAAAACAGTGCCAGGAATAAACCGAAGCTCGCAAGAAGCAACATGGCGATCCCTGTCAGCGTCCGCGGGATGGAATAATGGTTTCCCGCGAAGGCGTGTTTGCGGAGTCCTTCCCAGAGTTCCTGGAAGCTCTCATACATGCGCGTCGAGAGCAGATCCCGCGTGATCGCGGCGAAAATGCGGTGGCCGGAGTGCTTAACAATTCGCGCCGTATTCAGGTCGTCGATCATCTCCGAGCGAATCGCCTCATAACCTCCCAAGCCGGCCCACATCTCGCGCCGCATCAGAATATAACCGCCCGACGCCACCGCCACGCTGGAGTTGGAATCGTTGATCATGCGAAACGGAAAAAGCGTTGATAGAAACATGCTGAAGGTGGGAAGCAACAGCTTTTCCCAAAAAGACACGCACTCCGCAAAGGCAAATATACTGACCAGTTCAGCCCTCTCCTCGCGCGCCAGCCACAATCCAGCCGCAAGCGCCTTGGGATGAAACACGATGTCCGCGTCGGTCGCGAGGACCCATTCGCCCCGCGCCGCCTGGAACGCAACGTGGAGTGCATGTATCTTTCCATTCCAACCCGGCGGCAATTCCTCAACCCGAATCACGCGGAGCCGCTCGGGATAGCGTTCCAGGAATCGCTCCACGAGCGCGGCCGTGCCGTCGGTCGATCCGTCATCGACGAGAATGACTTCGTAGTTCTCGTACTCCTGTTCCAAGAATCGCGGAAGGCTGGAAACCAGAATCCCGGCCTCGTTGCGCGCGGGAATCAGGATCGAAACCAGGGGACAATCCGCCAGTGGATACTCCATCGCGGACGAGACGGTACAGTACCCCTTGGCGTTGCGTAAGTTCCAAAGCAGGGCGGCAAGCCACAGCACCACGCCCAACGCCGACAGAAAGATCAGCAACGACATCCCACCTCTCACCATCCGGAATTCGATCCTGAATCGGTTATCATAGTATCGGCGAGCGAAAACGGAATCGCACTCCGCCCACTGTTCGAGGAGGTGGTTTTTCCGTGTTTGACAACATTCAGCCCATCGATCTCGTGGCACAGCGCCGGCGACGGCGTTTGATCTCCTTTGCCGTGTTCTGCGTGCTGATGGCCGGATACCTTTACTACCAGTTCAAGAACTTTCCGGAGGAGCGCCGGGTCAGCCAGTTTTTCGGAGCCCTGCAGCATCAGGAATATCAGAAAGCCTACGAACTTTGGCAACCCGCTCCCTCATACACCTTCAAGGACTTTAACCAGGACTGGGGGCCGAACGGCCTCGAGTGGCCGGTAAATCAGTTTCATATCACCGGCTCCACCGAGCGAGGCAGCGGCGTAATTGTCCGCGTCCAGATCAACAGCAAGGAAAACGTCGCGCTCTGGGTCGAGAAAAAAAATAAGAGCCTCGGCTTTCCACCGTAAGACCAGTGACGAGTGATAAGTGACAAGTGACGGACAAAGGCGGAAAGACGCAAGCATTCGCTCGTCACTCGTCACTCGTCACTGTCTTTCTCTTCTGAGCAAGCCTTCGAGCGACACCTTCACTTGGTCCGTAGTGATGGAGAGAATGCAACGGGGCTCGCTGAATGCATAACAGCGGTCTCCCGGACATGGATTGCAGTCAAACCCATTTTGGACCACGGCGGAAACGTCCGCCCGCCAAGGCCCCCACACCGCCGAGTGCGACGAACCAAAAATGACCAGCACCGGGATGCCGCAGGCGGCCGCCAGATGCGCCGGTCCGGCGTCGTTGCCGAGAAATATTTTCGAGCGGGCCAGGAGCGCGATCACTTCCCGCAACGGCCAGTTTTCCGCGCGTAGCAAGGGGCGGCGGCTGAGACGTGCAATCTCATCCAGAACCGCGGACTCTCCCGGCCCGCAAATATACACCGCCCGCAGCCCGAACTCGCGACCGAGAAACTCCCCCACTGCCGCGAATCCTCCCGGATTCCATTGTTTGGTGGAATAGGAAGCGGTCGGATGGATTACAGCATAATGCTCCGCTCGCCCGAGGCCTAGTGACAACAGCCTCTCTGCAACCGTTTGCTCGCACTCGGGAGAAGGAAAGACCTCGGCGCGAGGTATCTCAGCGTGGGGGACTCCCAACCAAAAGAAGCAGGATGCCACGTGCTCGGCCGTGTGGACCGGTCCCTCGCATTCCAAAATCCGCTGTGCGGTAGGCACCGGCAGGTTGTAAACAAAACCGTTCCGAAAGTGTGCGAAACCTGCCCTCCAACCCGCTCCGCTAAAGCGCGTGTAAAGGGCGCTGGTGGGACCTCCGTGCAGATTGACGATCATATCAAATCGCTGGCGACGAATTCGCCACGCGGTAGCGAGTTTTCCTTCCGGGACAAGCGCCGATTCGACCGCCGGATTGTTTTCCAATACCTCGTTCCAGGGACGCTCCACGAGAACGGAGATTTTCAGGTCGGGCCGCCAGTCGTGCAGCAGGCGCAGAGCCGGCGTCATCAAGACCGTGTCGCCCATGGACCGCAGCCGTATGACTAGCACGCGAGCGCCGACGGGCAAGCGGGAAAACACGTCCGGGCCACTCACGGCCCGAGGCGATCCGTTTCCTTCATCACTCTTCAATCGTCGCCTCGTCGATCAGCATGACCGGAATATCGTCCTTGATGGGATAGACGCGGCGGCACTTTTCGCACTTGAGTCCGGATTGATCCGACTTGATGTGAACCGGCGCCTTGCATTGCGGGCACACGAGTATATCCAAAAGTTCCTGGCTGATTGGCATCGACACGCTCCCGTGGGAAGTCTCGACCAAATGTAGCAAACCATCGGTTGAGGTGCAATGGCCGAACAGGCGACGCGAGCCTCAGTTATCCCATGAGCCTCCGTTATCCCGTTGACGCCGTCGACGCTTTCACGGACAATCGTTTGGAAGTCTTCTCGGGATCAGAGAGTTAATACGGTGAAACAATTACAAGTAGCGGCGATTATTCCAGCGGCGGGCCAGGGCATCCGGATGGGTTCCTCCAAGAAGCAGTTCCTGCAGCTCGACGGCGTTCCCATATTGATCCATACGCTCCGTAAGTTTGCCGCCTGCCCGGAGGTGACGGCGATCTTCGTCGCCGCCCCGCGCCAGGACCACGCCGCGATACAGAAGATGCTCGCAACGGAAAACTTGGGCAAAGCCGTCACCGTAGTCGATGGCGGCAACCGCCGGCAGGACTCCGTGGAGAATTGCCTGCGTGCCGTTCCTCCCGATACCGATTTGGTCGCGGTTCACGATGCCGTACGGCCCTTTGTTTCACCGGCATTGATCTCGGCCGTAATCCGGGAGGCATCTCAATCCGGCGCCAGCATTTTGGGAATCCTGACGGTCGATACCGTGAAGCAGGTCGAGCGCAACCGTATCCAGGGAACCATTCCCCGCGACCGGATCATCCTGGCGCAAACGCCCCAGGTGTTTCGTTACGAGATTCTGAAGCAAGCTTACGAAAAGGCCCGCGCCGAGGATTTTCAGGCTACTGACGAGGCCAGCCTGGTGGAACATTTGGGTTGCGAGGTCACTGTCGTCAAAGGCTCCGACAGCAACATCAAAATCACGACCCCCGCCGACGTGGAGCTCGCCCGCTTCTATCTCGAACAGGAGCGACGTTCGCTTCGGTGACGCGCCGACGCCGTTTCCGAGCCGCGACCGAGAGGGAGCGGTCCCTTGCTCTGGATTAATTCACTGAGCCAATGAACCAAGAGACACCATGACCAAACCGCAACCTGGCATACGCTGCGGAATCGGATACGACACCCATCGTCTGGCCGCAGACCACAAGCTCATCATCGGAGGCGTCGAAATCGCATCGCCTCGCGGGTTGCTCGGCCACTCGGACGGCGACGTGCTCACGCACGCCATTGCCGACGCCCTACTTGGAGCCGCCGGCCTCGGCGACATCGGCCAGCATTTTTCCGATCAGGATCCAAAATGGAAGGGAGCAAACAGCCTCCGGTTCCTGATTACAATCGGAGCGCTGCTGAAAGAAAAGGGTCTCGCAATTGGAAACGTGGATAGCGTCGTAGTGCTCGATGAGCCGAAGCTCGCGCCGCACATGACGAAAATACGAAAATCGCTCGCCGCCGCGCTCGATATTTCGCCTTCCTTAGTGAACGTCAAGGCAAAAACATCGGAAGGCGCAACTCCGGATATTGCCGCCGCGCACGCCGTGGTTCTGCTGACCGAGGGGTAGGACATCGCGAGGTCCCGAGAGAGTTTCCATATGAATTTCCCAACGATTTTCCTTGCGCCATCAGGGCTGCCGGGCGTAAGATTGCCGCATTGGGAATCGCTCCAGGCAGGAGAGACGGAAAGGGGAAAGATCGATGCGGCACTTACAGCGGTTCGGGTTGCTAGCTCTGATGGCGATGCTGATGAACGCTCCGCTCTTCGCGCAGGTGCAGCGCTGCGTGGCCGAGGCCACGGGAATCACCTGAGAGATGTCTGGCTGCGGCTCGGATCTCGAGACCGCTCTGATGCGCCTGGATGGCGTTGCCACCGCTGCTGGTAAATCATCGAAGAAGATGTTCGCCGTGCTTTATAAACCCGACGCGAGTTTCCAGCCCAAGGCCATTCGCGACGCCGTTGCGGAACTCGGCGTCGAAGTCGTGCGCTTCCACATCGTGGCGCACGGAAAGGTCCTGTCCGAGGGCGAAAAGCTTTTCTTTCTGGCAGGCAAGGACCGCTTTCTGGTGACGGACCCTCCCAAGATTCCCGCTGGCGTCCCGATCGGCCTTGTCGGTGTCGTGGACGACTCCGCGAACCCCCTCCAACTGAAGATCGACGATTTCAAGGAACTTGAATAGCGGCGCAGTATTACTTTGAGACTCCGAAGGCCCGCTGCATCTCGCGCTCGTACTCCGGAAAGTATCGCGCGATCACCTGGAGATCGAAAGATCCGAGGATCGATTCCTTCGACTCCCGTTCGAGAAGAAATTCAAACGACTTCCGCACCAGTTTTTCCGTTGAGATTTTCGGTCCCGCCAATTGATCTCGGTAACTCTGTTCCACCATAACCGTGTGCTGCGTGCTGCTCCGGCCTTCCGTTACGGTCACGCGAAACTGAGCGTGGTCGCCCTTCTCCAGCTCTTCGACTTTGATCTGTGCCGCCATCACGATGCTAACGTTGCTTCGGCGCAGGCTTCGCCGGCTGGGCCGCGCTCGTGCTGGCCGTTTTTCCCAAGCTGAGCATGTTGGCGACAATGCGATAAGCTCCCGGCACCCCGGCGGGCAACTGGCGGTTCCAAACGTAAGCGGTATATAAATAGAGGCCCTTGCCGTAGGATGCCAGCAGCATTCCGCCTTTGAGTGGCGGCTCGCCAGGGTCGTTCGAGGAGAGCAGCGGACGATACTCCGGCGCCCACGTGTCCATGAAGTAGACTCCCCGCTCCTGAACCCAGCCCTTGAAATCGTCGTTCGTGATCCGGTTCGGCTCCTGGAAGAAGGGATCGACCGGCTCTAATATTTCGACCGGAGCGTCTTCGACGGCGACGCGCGCGCCGGTCGTCTGGGACATCGGATAGGGACCCAGCGGCTCGCTTCCGCCCACGGCGCGGCTATATTGAACGATCATCAGCCCGCCATTGCGCACGAATTCCATCAGGCGGCTGTGGTTCGTGACCAGGTCCTTGCGGATTTCATAGGCACGGATGCCGGTCATCACGACATCGAATTTTGAGAGATTTCCATACGCCAGATCGTCGGAGCTGAGCAAAGTGACGGTGACTCCCAAAAGTTTGAGTGCCTCCGGCACGCTGTCGCCCGTGCCCATGACGTAGCCGACACGCAGCCCCGGCGCTATCTTCACATCGAACCGCTCGAACTGCGACACTGCCGGACGGAACAGATAACGGGTCTGAATGTGCGGATAGTCGATCACGTTGTAAGAGGTGGAATACGACTGGCCGTCGAGATCCACCATGGCAGCAACGGAGTGTTCTTCCACCTTGTCTTTGAGCGGCGCAGTTGGTTGCGAGACTTCCAAACGAGTCGAGGCTTCGTCCCCCCGCGTCCCTAATTCCAGCGGTTTCGAAGGAGGATTCGACCTCCAGCCCGAGGCCAAGTTGAGGTGAACGGTTGGTTGCTGTTTTGCGGCGCGATTGTTGCGAACCTTCACTAGCAAACTCTGGCTCCCCGTTGAAGCCGTGGGGAAGACGGTTGCTCCCGGCTCGAGCCAAACGCCCACGGGCGGCACGACGATCACCGGGTTTTCCCGCTCCCCGTAAATTCGATCCGCATAGCGGTAAATCACGCCCGATTCCTGTTCCACTTCAACCGAACCGCTATCGCTGGCCGCAGAGTATTTGAAGCTTCCCGTGAACAGGGGCGGGTTCTCCGGATCTCCGTTATAGGGCGCCGGCGTTACGGCGTAGCGATCCTTGCTGCGCTGCTTCACCAGCCAGTATGGTTGCGACACAGGGGCCTCGGACGGAACCGTCACCTTGAACTTCGCTTCGACGAGCGATCTCCCGCCCTGCGCGCCTCCCGCCGGCGCCATCCTCTCGACTTTCCAGCCCGCGGGTCCACTCAGACCCACATCGGAAGACTTCAGACGGTCCGGGACTCGGACAACGCCTGTGACGGTTATGTTAAAACTTTCGCCCGGCACGATCTCCGCCTTCTCGGCAAGCGTTTCCACGCGAACCCCTCCGGCCAGACCCAGCGCATTGACAAAATCCGCTTCTTTGAGTCTCAGAAGAAACAGTGCATGGTCCTTGGAATCCGGCGGCGCCTGGCTTTTCTCAATCTCGGCGCGCATTTCGCGCACCAGGCTCAAGCCGTGCGCGAGCGACGAAACCACGCCCGCGGGCTGGTAGGCCGAGAGGCTGTGCTGCGCCGTCTCGATATCCTTCATGATATTTTCGACGCGGCTTTGGACACCGGGCGAGCCTCCGGCGAGCGCCGTGAAGCGATTCAGGGTCAGGTCAACTCCGTCAAAGAGGCCGGTGAGAACTCCGCTGCCGGCGGGAGCGGAATCGATCAGGCGGAACGCGGCAAATGCATTGCCCCGCCCGGAAGACGTTCCCATTCCCTGGCTGCGGTGCTGACTGCGGGCCTGCGCTCCAATTTCCGGAAAGGTTTTTCCAAAAACCGGATCGTAGCCGTCGAGGTTGATCGTCACCGAATCGCGCGTGGCGGGAGCCGGTCCCGATCCGCGCTGGCTGAAGGTGTTTTGGAACAACCTCGCCGCTTGCCACGGTTTCACGCCTTGCTGCAATTGTTCGGGGAAGCGCGACGGGTCGGCCGCGGCGCGGAACGCCTCGCGCGTAAGGATGCCGGAAGCCTGGTGGTGTCCATGGCCGTCGGAGGGCGTGCCGCTGAAGCGGGAAATTAAGACATCGGGTCGGAAGCGGCGGATAATCCATACGTAGTCGCCGAGCGCATCGTCGTGGCCCCATTTCTGCATGGTCTCGTCGGCGCTCTTGGAAAATCCGAAGTCGTACTCTTCACCAAAGAACTGCTGCGCGCCATCGATCCGCCTCGCGGCCAGAAGTTCCTCGGTGCGCAAAATCCCCAGCGCTTCGTATTGCTCGTCTCCCAGCAGGTTCTGGCCTCCATCGCCGCGCGTTGCGGAAAGGTAAGCGGCGCGAACGTGTAGGCCTTTTGCAAGGTACGGCATCAGGGTGCTGTTCTCGTCGTCCGGATGCGCGCCTGCCAAAATGGCGGAGCCGACTACCGGTAATCTCTGAATGGCATCGGCAATCGCGGCGGCATCGCTCGAGCCGGAAGGCGGCGCGGTTTGGCCTCGCTCCAGACACAGCGTCCCCAGTAGCACAATTCCGAACAGGGTCGAGAATCGTTTCGTCGCTCTCCGTAAAGGCGCTCTCCTATACCACACGGTGTCGCTCCTCTCGATTGGTGGTCAAATCTCTACAGGGCGCCAACCTTCACCCCGCTCGTTCCAACACTCGCCGGTAAAGTTCCTCATATTGAGGAATTATAAGGGATGTACAGAAACGTTTCATCGCCGTCTGCCGTGCCGCCTGCGAAACCTCCTGCAATAGTCCCGGGTTTTGCAGCAATCGCACCGCGTAGCCGGCCATCGTCGGCACGTCTCCCACCTCGGCGAGAAACCCATCCACGCCGTGCGTGACCAACTCGGGAATGCCCCCAATCCGCGTCGCGACCGGGACCACTTCGCTGGCCATGCCCTCCAGAGCCGCCAGTCCAAACGATTCTAACTCGCTCGGCAGCAAGAGTACATCCGCGATTCCCAGTGTCTCCTCCACGTTGTCCTGCTTACCCAGAAAAACCGTGTCCTGGTGAATTCCGCGCTTGTAGGATAATGTCTCGGCGGCCGTGTGATCCGGGCCGTCTCCGATCAGCAGGAGCTTCGCGGGAATCTTCTGGCGAACCTGGGCAAAGATTTCCACCACTTCCGTCACGCGCTTAACGGGGCGAAAGTTCGACAAGTGAACCAGAATTTTTTCGCCGTTCGGGGCATAGCTTTGGCGCAGCGCATCGTTCGTAGTCTTCTTATACTTGTCACAATTCACAAAGTTATAAATCACTTCAATATTATTCCGTATCTCAAATTCTTCAAACGTCTTATCTCTCAAGTAATTTGAGATCGCCGTCACCGAATCGCTCTGCTCTATGGCAAAACGCGTGATGGGAAGGTACGAGCTGTTGACGCCAACCAGGGTAATGTCCGTACCGTGAAGCGTGGTAATAAACGGCAGCTTCCTTTTGGACGAAAGCATGGCGCGCGCCAGGAAGGCGCAAACCGAATGCGGAATCGCGTAATGGACATGCAACAGATCGAGCGAGGCCGCCTCGGCGACCTCGGCCATGCGGCTGGCCAGGGCGAGTGCGTATGGCGGATATTGAAACAGCGGATAACTCATCACTTCCACCTCGTGAAAGGTAATGAGTTTGTTGGGACGCAATCGCATGGGCATCGCGGAGCAGATAAAGTGCACCTCGTGCCCGCGATCGGCCAGCTCGATTCCGAGTTCCGTTCCAACCACGCCGCTTCCGCCGTAACTGGGGTAACAGGTAATTCCGATTTTCATAAAGTTGGTGGAAAAAGATGCGCCTGCTTGGCAGCCGGAAATTCGCTAAAGAAGGCCACTGGATCGGTCAGCTCAAGCGGCTCGCGCAAGACAAACGGCTCGCCGTACCGCGCTCCAATCATGGCCCCGTAATAGTGTCCCATCGTCTCGATCACTTCCAGAGCATAGGGAGTACTGATCATTGTTTCGGATTCCTTGGTTTCAGACTCCTTGGATTCCCGAGTCTCGTCCGGGTCGTGAAACTGCGAGCGGTAACTCCGGATGGCTTGCATCTTTGCCTCGAATGTTTCCGTAATATCCACGACGAATGACGGCCGGAAGCTGATCCGCCCTGCATAGAACAAGATTCGGTAGGGACGAAAACTCTCCTGCCCCGTGTCTATCTTCGGGAGGCCCGATTGGAAGGCCGCTTCCGACACCAGGAGACTGGCGCGAACGTGATCGTAATGCCGCTCCTCCCAGTAGGGCACCAGCAGCAGACGCGGCCGGTACTTGCGAAGCACGCGGATGACCCGAAGCCGGTTTTCCAAAGTATTTTCGATGTCGCCGTCGGGAATTCCCAAGTTCTCCCTCGCGGCAACCTTCAGAAACCGATTTGCCGCCTGGGTCTCCTTGGCGCGGATTTCACCCGACCCGCGCGTTCCGAGTTCGCCCCTCGTCAAATCGACCGCACCGACGCGATGCCCGCGATTCGCCAACAGAATCATCGTGCCGCCGCACACCAACTCCAGGTCGTCGGGGTGGGTGCCCACGGCCAGGACATCCAGGGTTGCGGGGGGTTCATCCATCGCTTCAGCGTAACACTCTAAGCGTCGCTTTCCCGTCGTCGCGCGACTATAGAACTGCGAGGCGGGCCGAGCTTTTCTCTTGTTGCTGTAGAGGGTCGTCAGGGCATGGCTTCAGCCATGCCGATACGACGTGCAATTTTCGAATGGGCTTTAGCCGCTGAAGTACGTCCCTCAGCGGCTGAAGCCGCCCTCGAACCGGTCTCTTGACGGCACGCCTGAAGGCTTGCCCTGACGCTCTACACTAATCGGAGAAATACTCTAGAAGCTGTCTCATAAATGGACTTCTTGTGGCAACCGAAAGGGCACGGCTTCAGCCGTGCCGCTAGAACGCCATAAAAACATGGGCTTCAGCCCCTGAGGGTTTCTTCCTCTTCGCCGGTTGCGTCCTTTCGCGCATTTATGAGACAGCTTCTAGAATCGATATCCGGCCGATTGCCCGCGCTAGGTCGAGCGGGCCAAGGCAGGAGCCATGAAAAAAACGGGCCAGAACCTGTTGTTTAGAAGATTCTGGCCCTTGGTAAGGTTGGTGCTGGATGCCCGTGCATTGCCGTCCAGCCCTAAAGCATTCCGACGGCCCGAGCCCGGCACACTACAAATACCCAGTCCGGCAACACGGGTTATTGTTCGCCGCCTCCGAAGTCGTATTCGGTCTTGAACGAGAATTTGATCTGCGGCCCAGCTGCCGGCATCCCCGCTTCTTTGGCGTACTCGTCCCGCAGCACAATCGTCTTGCCGCCCAGAACGGTCATGAAGGGGAAGACCGATCCTATCTCCGCCTCCGGGATGGTGAAGTAGTCCTTGTTCAGAACCACGAAGTCGGCGTACTTACCGGGCTCGAGCGTGCCGACCTCCTTCTCCTTGATGACATAGTAGGAAGCCCACACCGTCGACATCTTCATCAGAGTATTCCGGTCGATGGCCTCCTCGGGCGCGATCATTTCACCCCGGTCGTTTTTCCGAGTGATTAGGTGAGCGAGCTGCGCGTGCAGCGTCTCCGAGGTGCCGGTCTCGATCCGGCCCAGCTCGGCCTCCGCCGTGGTCATCACGCCTCCCGCGATCATGCTCTTGATGGGAGCGATGCGGTTGGCTTTATCGAACCCATAGACCTTCAGCCAGGGCGCGCTGCGGTTGAGGAACATGCTGTCGCAACTGATGATCATCCCCAGATTCTTCATCCGAGGAAGCTGTGCCTGGCGGGGATAGAAGCCGCAGTGATCGGCTGTCGGCCGGAGCGAGCGGATATGCTCCACCGTGAACACCGGATCTTCCTTCATCACCTGTTCGATGATGTCCATCACGTAGTCGATCGTCTTGTCTCCGTAATCGTGGTTCACCACGAAGCGGAGGTGCGACATTAACGCCGCGTGCATGGCCTTGGCGTAGTCGTTGCCGGGCTGGAGCAGGCAGCGCTCCTGGTCCTTAATTTCCTTGGGCGCCTCCATCGTGGTGCAGATCTGGGGCGGGCCGGCGTCGATGCCTCCCAGCGTCACTCCGACGTTCCAGAAGTATTTGTCGCCCAGTCCCGCCACATCGCCCTTGCGCGCGAAACAGCCGGCCATATCCGGCTCCACCTGCTGGCAGAAGCGGTCGGCATAGGCAAACCGGATGGGCATCCTGCCGCCTCTCACCAGTCTCATATAAGCGTCTTGAATGCGCAGTCCGACGATGTGCGAGCTGAAGGTGGTCAGTCCCGCGGCGGCCTCGTGCTTCAAACCTTCTTCCAGCGAATCCGCCAGAACGTCCAGGTGACTGCGGAAATACTGATCCACCACCAGGGACCGCACCAGCGTCGTATCCATGGTGAGCGCGGCCCGTTCGTTCTCGTCGGTCGGCTCCACCTCGTAAAGCTGCAAGAATGCGTTCCGGGCCGCGGTGTTGAGCAGCATGCTCGGATGGGACAGGACGAAGACCGGCAGAGTCGGAGCCAGTGCATCCAGTTTCTTGCGGTCCATCTCTTCCTTCAGCAAGTATTGGATCCCGATTCCCGTGCCGCTCGATCCGCCCGTAGGCAGATCGATCCAGGCCCACTGCCCTTTCAGGGGATGCGCCATGTTCTCCTTGACCACCACTTCGATGCCGTGAGTCAGTTCCCCAAAGTTCTTGCCGGTGACGGAAAACCGCTTCATCACCGACTCCACTTCCTGGCGGTGATTTCGGGTCCAAAGCTGGATAGTGTGATCGTGCATGTGCGAATGCGTATCGATCATTCCGGGGATCACGGTGCGCCCCTTCAGATCGAGTTTCTTCGTCTGCGGTCCCGCAAACCGCAGGACCTCATCGTTGGTGCCCATGAACTGGATGCGATCGCCGTGCACCGCGAGGGCCTGGACGGTCCTGCCAAGCGCGGGTGTCAGAGTGGCGTCGTTCATTGCCATGATCTTACCGTTGTAGATAATGAGGTCCGGGTACGACACCAGCTCGACGGGAACCGTCACGGGCTGCTGGGCGCGCGCCACAACCCCTAGAATGATGGCGAAAAACAAAGCCATCGCCGTTTGCAAGAAACGCTGTCTCATTGATTCTCCTCCTCAAAGATAGCTCGCCGATTTGTAGCCGCTTGCTTTCCCCAGCCCGATCCTTCCCGATGCCGCGCGGAAAATCCCAGCCGCGAACCTATCGAAACACGTTAGGCCGTGACAAGGCCACCCACAGGATATCCGCCCCCCCATTTTCCGATTCTTGATTTTACACTGATTATCAGGCAGAAGAAAACCATCTTCGTAGAACTCCGGGTTCGGCGCATCCTCACTATCGGTCGGATTTCGGCGATCCTCCGGCTTTCCGGCTGCCATCCCGGACGGAGTTCAGCGTGTTTTCGAGCGACTCCCGCGGCACGGATTCGACGTACCTCGAGATCAACCACCCGAGTCCGTTGGGAATCGCACGGCTGAGACTCAACGACTCACACTCCACAATCACTCCCCCGTCGTCCTCCTGAAAGCGCCAATAACTGTTGAGCCGCCAGAGGAATCCGCTGTCGTCCCCGACGGGCTTCTCCTTTTCCGATAGGGCGCCGGCGTTGTCCACTTCCGCAATTCGCGTAGTAAAGCTCCGGCTCGAAACCCGCCTCGCGTCATGGTAGCGATAAACGGCGGTGTGGTTCGTGTTATAGACCACCGTTACGACCTTCTTACGCCGCAGCCGGAAAAAAATCTGGTAGGTAGGGTCTTGCCGGGAAAGGAGCTTCGACTTCTCCACCTCCTTGAAATATTGTTCGTGGCGGTCATAGTCCTGGAGCCACCGCAGAAGCGCGTCCAGCTTTGTATCCGGCACGAATATGCCGCCCAGCCAGTGGTGGATCATTCCATCCTTCACCTCGATCTCCCGCCCGTTTCCATCGCTGGTCTTCATTTTTCGGATGGGAACCTCGCC
>ORMF010334047.1_pt1 | contig 41003 bp, 22 predicted proteins | sample 1779871 | NCBI WGS metagenome assembly ORMF01 (sample SAMEA104232316, study PRJEB22302) | groundwater metagenome | biome: forest; feature: aquifer; material: groundwater | place: USA | collected 2011-08-07 | depth 5.4 m
CCAAAGACCAATCATCGCGGTCGGGCTTGCCACGGCGGCGCTCCGCGCGCGCTCCCTTCAGTCCGCCAGCCAGGAGCCATCGCCCGCTCCGCCAGGGACTTCGGCAAATAGTGCCCTGATCAATCGCTACTGCGTCACCTGTCACAATGAAAAACTGAAGACGGCCGGGCTGATGCTCGACAAGATGGATGCCGACCATATCGGCGAAGGCGCCCCCATCTGGGAAAAGGTAGTGCGAAAGCTGCGGGCCGGCCAGATGCCCCCTTCTGGGATGCCCAGGCCGGACAAGCCCACCTACGATGCCTTCGCCAATTACCTGGAGACCGAACTCGACCGCGCTGCCTTAGCCAGCCCCAATCCCGGCAGGGTCTCAGCCTTCCATCGCCTCAACCGCGCCGAATACACCAACGCGATCCGCGATTTGCTTGCAATCGACACGAATGCGATTGATCTTCCGTCGCTGCTTCCCTCCGACGATTCCGGCGGTGGCTTCGACAATATTGCGGATGTGCTATCCGTCTCTCCGGTACTGATGGAAAAATACCTCTCGGCTGCGCGGAAGATCGGCCGGCTTGCCATTGGCGATCCCACGCTCCGTCCGGACAGCATGACGTATGAGCTTTCCGAATACCTCAAACAAGACGACCGCATGAGCGAGGATCTGCCGTTTGGGACGCATGGTGGAATGGCGGTTCGGCATCACTTCCCGCTCGATGGCGAATATGTTTTGAGAGTCCGTCTGCAAAGAAACGAAAATCTGTATGTCCGCGGGATCGCCGAGCCGCACCCAATTGACATTCGCCTGGACGGCGCGCGAATCAAAATGCTCACGATCGGCGGCGAGCACAAGGGTAAAGCGGAAGGAACGGGCGCAATGGATTCGGTTGATCCGGACCATAACGAATCGCAATATGAGCGCACCGCGGATACCCCCTTGGAAATCCGCTTTCCGGTGAAGGCAGGTTCGCGGCTTGTGGCCGTCACTTTGCCGAACGAATTTTTGGCCGCCGAGAATCAGAGAGGCGAGGCGGACATTGCCGTGAGCAGTGTCACGATTGCCGGGCCCTACAATGCAAAGGGATCCGGCGACACAGAAAGCCGCCGCAGGATTTTTATCTGCCAGCCGGCCGAGACCGAGCCGCCCTTCGACTCCGCTCAGGGCCGTGAGCTTGTCGAACGGCGACCGAAAGGGAGCGGTCCGTCTGGCAAAGACCACGAAGAGACCTGCGCCAAGAGGATTCTCTCCACGTTAGCCCGTCGCGCCTATCGCCGCCCGGTTACGGATGTGGATTCCCAAGAGTTGCTGGGCCTCTATCGGGAAGGCCGGAAGGAGGGGGGCTTCGAAGCGGGAATTCTGATGGGTCTTCGAAGGATATTGATTTCCCCGGAGTTCCTGTTCCGGATCGAACGAGACCCGGCGAGCGCGACGCCGAATAGCACCTATCGCATCAGCGATATTGAGATGGCGTCCCGGTTATCGTTTTTCCTGTGGAGCAGCATCCCCGATGACGAGTTGCTTGAATTAGCTGAACGCGGCAAACTCAAGGACCCGGCTGAGTTGGAAAAGCAGGTTCGGCGCATGCTGGCCGATGCCCGCTCTAAGGCTCTGGTCGATAACTTCGGCGGTCAGTGGCTTTACCTTCGCAACATGAGGACGGCACATCCCTCTAAGGATGTGTTTCCCGATTTCGACGAGAACCTGCGCGAGGCATTCCAGAAGGAGACGGAGCTGTTCTTCGAAAGCATGCTGCGCGAGGACCGCTCCGTGCTGGATTTGTTGCGTGCGGATTATACCTTTGTCAACGAACGCCTAGCCCGCCATTACGGCATCGCGAACGTTTACGGCAACCGCTTTCGTCGCGTGACGTTGACGGACGAGAACCGGCGAGGGTTGCTGGGACAGGGCAGCATCCTGACGGTAACGTCCATTGCCAACCGGACGTCGCCGGTGCTGCGAGGCAAGTGGGTGCTGGAAAATTTGCTCGGCACACCGCCTCCGGAGCCGCCCCCCAACGTCCCGCCGCTGAAGGAGAAAGCCGAAGGCGGCAAAGACCTGACGATGCGTCAGCAGATGGAGGCGCATCGCGCCAATGCCGTTTGCGCGAGCTGCCACAGGATGATGGACCCGATCGGCTTCGCGCTCGATAACTTCGACGCGATCGGCCAGTGGCGAACCGCCGAGGGCAAGGCGCCCATCGATCCCTCCGGCGTGCTTCCCGATGGAACTCAGTTTCAAGGAATCGCCGAGCTGAAGAAAATCTTGATCAGCCGTCCCAATCAAATCGTCCATACGGTGACGGAAAAACTTCTCATGTACGCGCTGGGCCGGGGAGTCGAGTACTACGATCAACCGACCATCCGCACGATTATGAGGCAGGCCGCCCCGAGCGATTACCGCTGGTCTTCGCTTATTATCGGCATCGTGAAAAGTATGCCATTTCAGATGAGGAGGTCGCGAGAGTCATGATGATTTTCAAGAAAGCTATCCCGCGCCGCACATTCTTACGCGGAATGGGCGCCACGCTGGCGCTGCCGCTTCTGGACGGAATGGTTCCGGCATTCGCGGGGGCGCTGGACACGCCCAAGGCGGCGATGCGCCTCTCCTACATCTATGTTCCAAACGGGGTCATGATGGATCATTGGACCCCGAAGACGGAGGGCGCCGCTTTTGAGCTGACCCCGATTCTGGAACCCTTGGCTCCCTTTCGGAATCAGATGGTGATCGTGAGCGGGCTCGATGGAGGACCAACCATCGACGGGATGGGTGGAGGGCATCCACGCGCCACCGCCATGTGGCTGACCGGCGTGGATCCGAAAAAATCGGATTACGACGTGCGGACCGGCATTTCGGTGGATCAGATCGCCGCGAAGGAACTCGGCAAGCATACTCAACTCGCGTCGCTCGAGCTCGGCACGGAAAATGCCGCCGAGGTTGTTGGCGCTATTTCCGGCTATGCCTCCGCATACGTCAACACGATTGCCTGGCGAACTCCAACGACGCCCCTCCCGGTGGAGCACCAGCCGCGCGCGGTATTCGAACGGATGTTCGGGGACGGTGACAGCACCGCTCCGGCAGAGCGGCTCGCCCGCATCCGGGAGAACCGCAGCTTGCTCGATTCGGTGAGCCGGGACGTGAACCGCCTCCTCACCGGCCTGGGGGCCAGCGACCGTTCCAAGCTCACCGAGTATCTCGATGCCATTCGCGATGTCGAGCGGCGCATCCAGATGGCGGAGGAGGCGAGCGCGCAGGATATGCCGGAAATCGAGCGGCCCGTCGGCATCCCGCCGTACGATGAGCATGTCAAATTACTCTTTGATTTGCAGGTGCTGGCCTACCAGACCGACCTGACCCGCGTTGTCACATTCATGATGGCCCGCGAAAAAAGCGATCTGGTTTACACCCAACTCGGGCATACCGAGCCGCACCATTCCTTGTCGCATAACCGGGGCAATGCCACGATGATGCAGCAGACGACCGAGATCAACACGCATCACATCAAGTTGTTTGCCTATTTCCTGGAGAAGATGCGGTCTGCCCGCGATGGCGATGGCTCGCTGCTCGACCATTCGCTGATCGTCTACGGAAGTGGCCTGGGGGATGGCGACTTGCACACGCAACAGAGGATGCCTATCGTGGTTATGGGCGGGGGAGGGGGCCAACTCAAGGGCGGCCGTCACATTAACTTCCCGGATGGTACGCCCTTCGCGAACCTGCACGTCGCGTTGCTGGATATGGTAGGCACGCCCGTGGAAAAACTTGGCGATAGCACCGGAAAACTGGACCTCCATGCAGCCTGAACGTGCATGCGGCGGCAAAGCGATCTCTTTACAACGTTAAGGCGTTCTTGCATATAGTGTAGTCCAAATCCGGGCCGCGACCGAAAGGAAGCGGTCTCTATAATGGAGCGCTACCCTGGCGTGGGGAACCGCTCCCTTTCGGTCGCGGCTCGGTATCGGACCGGGAAGAGGTGAGTATGGCGGGCAAAGTCAAAATTGGTATTTTGGCTGGTTGGTGGATGATGTCTCTCCTCTTGGTTGCGAGCCTCGGCGCCGCCACGAGCGACCTTCGAACCGATTTGCGGTTGGTGGATGCGGTTAAGAAGGGCGACATGAAGCTCGTCCATTCCCTCCTCGACCGGCGCTCCGATGTAAACGCGCGCGAGGCCGATGGCTCTACGGCGTTGGCATGGGCGGTTCACCGCGATGATCTGGAAGCGGCGGAACTTTTAATTCACGCCGGCGCCGATGTGAATACGGTGAATGATTATGGCGTCACTCCACTTTCGCTGGCCTGCACCAACAGAAACGTGGCCATGGTCGACAAGCTTCTGAAGGCTGGTGCGAATCCCAACTCTGCCCTATGGACTGGGGAGACACCAATTATGACGGCGGCCCGAACGGGCAGCCTGGATGTGGTGAATGCGTTGCTCGCTCACGGAGCGGATGTGAATGCGGCCGAAAACAGGCGCGGGCAGACGGCTCTGATGTGGGCCATTGCGCAGAGGCATCCCGATATTGCGCGTGTGCTGATCGAGCGCGGGGCGAACGTCAATGCCAAGTCGCACATGGTCAGTGATCTCTCGCCGAAGGTATATTCCACCTATTATGGGCCGCTTGATGTCACCTCGAAGGGCGGGTTCACGCCGCTGCTCTTTGCCGCCCAGCAGGGTGATCTGGAAACCGCCAAATTGCTGGTGGCAAAAGGGGCTGATATTCACGCGGCGACAGAAGAAGACGGCACTCCCCTATTGCTCGCCAGCGCCAACGGCCACGAGGATCTTGCGATCTTCCTGCTCGAGCAGGGCTCGGATCCGAACGTCGCAGCGGGGGATGGCAGTGCGATCACCCCACTCCACTACGCACTGCGGGACGGAATCAAGGCGCTGATGGAGGGAAAGGGCGCCGGACTTTTTGTGGATGCCGTACAGAACGGACAACAGTCGCTCACTCGTCGAAAAGCAGACGGCCCTTTGCAGGGCCCCACCATGCCGAAACTGATGAAGGCGCTGCTGGCGCACGGTGCGAATCCGAATGCCCCGCTCGGGGCGCAGCCTCCGGCTCGACTTCGCAAGGGTGGCAGGGCCTATGTAAGCATGGCCGGCGCAACCCCATTTTTGTTGGCATCCGCAGCCGGCGATATTCCCTCCATGCGCACCCTGGTGGAATCACATGCCACCATCAAAGTGGCGACGGTGGTTGACGAAAAAGAGATTCCCACGGGAGTATTTTCCGACAATGCACAATTCCAGGGTGGAGCTACGCCGCTGCTGGCCGCAGCGGGTTTGGGCCGTAGCCGGCCTCGAAGGGGCGAAGACGCCAGGAAAGCTCTGGAAGATGTAAAGCTCCTGGTGGAGCTCGGCGCCGACGTCAATGCAGCAAACGAGACGGGCTGGACGCCGCTGCATGCCGCAGCATTCATCGGAGCCGACCCAATTATTCAATTCCTGGTGGAAAAGGGCGCCAAGCTGGACGTGCAGAATGGGTGCGGCCAGACGCCGCTCAGTCTTGCGGATGGCAGCAACGCACGGGGTCTAGTGCAAATCCCGCTCCCCCGCAAGAACACCATGGAACTGCTTCGCAAATTGGGCGCCGGCGCTACTCCTGCGGCCGGTCCGGTCGGACGATGTGTGGAAGGACGATACGGAATCGACTACTTTACCGAGCGGGATAAGAATAAAGGTTCCTGATAAAAGCGGCCGATTGACGGGACGGAGGCGGCGGGGCGGCGCGCTTCGGTCGCGGGGCGGGATGGATTGAATCAAGGTCAAATCCCAAGCTCTAAATCCTAAAGAAATCCGAAATCGGAAAATCCAAATTCTGGAGTCTGGATTCCGAAGCGGGGATTCCGAGAGGGAGATTGGATTTTCGGGTTTGGGAGTTTGTTTAGTCGCAGACCCACGGCTCACCGTGGGGCACAATCGGCAAAGAGCAAGAGAACCTCAGGGGCTGAAGCCCTTATTTTTAGGGCGTTCTAGCGGCACGGTTGAAACCGTGCCCTTACGGGTGGCGCAAAAAGTCCGTGGAGGAGACCGGTAGCTAGGTAGTGGCGGGTCTGGAGACCAGTCCGAACCGGGCGAAAGGGGAAAACAAAATGAGGCGATTTGTTATCGGCGCGGTCCTGTTTGTTTTCTTGGCGGGGTTGCAGATGGCCCTGAATGCTCAAGTCGTCGGGGCTAGGCTGGAAGGTGTCCTGAAGGACTCGACCAATGCTGTAATCCCCGGCGCTACGGTGACACTTACCAATGGGGAAACCGGTATTAGCAGGACGGCAGTCAGCGACTCGCAAGGGCGGTATGTATTTAACAACGTAACGCCGGCACCCTACGATTTGTCCTGCTCCGTTCCTGGGTTCAAAGGCCTGCGGCACCAGGGCATTATCCTGACGGTGGGGGCGGAAGTCAACCTCGATCTGACGCTGGAGGTTGGAGCCGTCAGTGAACAGGTGACCGTTACGGAAGAAGCGCCGCTCGTGGATACACAATCGGGGACGGTAGCGGGTGTGGTGGAACAGAAAGCGATTCGCGACCTGCCGTTGAACGGCCGGAGCTTCGCCGACTTGGTCCAATTGCAGCCGGGGGTGATGACGACCAGGGCAGCCTCGTCGGCGATGACCTCGGGTGTCGGAACTAAGATGTCGTTGGGAGGAGCGCGCCCACACCAGATGGGTTTTCTGCTGGATGGGGCGGATCTGATGACGAGGAACAACACCACTCCCTCCGGCGCTTCTGGAATTATGTTGGGAGTGGATGCGATCCAGGAGTTCCGCGTTTCGACCAGTTCCACGGACGCCCAATTCGGAAGGAATTCGGGAGGGGTGGTCAGCGCGGTCACGAAATCGGGAACGAATGGCTTTCATGGGACGGCCTTTGAATTTTTGCGGAACAGCCGTCTGGATGCGAGAAGATTCTTTGATGTAGGAGTGCCGCCCGCATTCAAGAGAAACCAATTCGGAGGCACACTAGGAGGCCGGATCCGCAGAGATAGGACCTTCTTCTTCGTCAGCTACGAAGGCTTGCGACAGTCGCTGGGAAGCACCAGTTCGGACTCCGTTCCCAATGCGGATGCCCGCATGGGAAAGCTCCCGACCAGTACGGTGCAGGTCGTGCCTGCTGTGAAGCCATACTTGGATCTTTATCCGCTGCCCAATGGTCCGGAGCAGGGAGGTGGAGTTGCCCGTTATTCCTGGAGCGGCAAGAACATCACCCGGCAAGATTCCTTTGTAACCCGCTTCGATCATCAGCTCTCATCAAAAGATTCCCTGATGATCCGGGTGTTTTTTGACGATTCGGGCCTGGTCAATCCTTCGAGTCTGGGCCTGGTGAACGGTCTCACCGACACACGCATCCAAAGCTACGTGGCCAGTTACAGCAGAATTCTTAGCGCGGCAGCCGTTAATGATTTCCGTTTCGCCTTTCAGCGCGAGCGCGACTCAGTGACTGACACCACCGTTCCAGGGATGGATGCACTCGGATTCATTCCTGGCTTGGGCTTCGGCAACCTGAACCCCGGCGGCATTACGGCCATCGGCACGAACAGCTCGGGACCCCAGTATTGGTCGCAGAACTCGTTCCAAGAGATCGATAACGCGGTGATTTCTCGCGGTTCGCATTCGATGAAGTTCGGCGGATTGGTTCAGAGGTTTCAGTACAATAGCCTCAATGTAGGCCGGTTACGGGGGCAGTTTATATTCCCCACGCTGGCATCGTTCCTGACGGCAACGCCGAACCGGTTTGAAGCCGGATACATCAACGCGGGCATTCGCGGAATACGACAGTGGATGTTTGGAATGTATTTTCAGGATGATTGGAGGCTGAGCTCCCGCCTCACGGTAAACTTGGGCCTGCGGTATGAGTTTACTACCGTAGGAAAAGAAGTGAATGGCCGTAATTCACAATTGCGCCATCAGACCGATCCGCAAGTGACATTGGGAGAACCTTGGTGGATTAACCCTTCGCTGAAGAATTTCGCGCCGCGCGCGGGCTTCGCCTACGACGTGACCGGAGACGGAAAAACCTCCATCCGGGGAGGATTTGGCCTCTATCACGATCAGTTGCTCTCCTTCTACTATCGCGATGAGATGGATCGAATTCTTCCCTATACGCAGCGTTTTCTTCTTGTCACGCCTACGACGCCGAGCATTCCGTTTCCGAATGCGATTCAATTGTTCTCTTCCGTTATAGGGAAGTATCAACTCAGCGATCCCAATATGTTTCCCGAGCTAATGCCTTACGAACCGAACCAGCCCTACACGGTTCAATTCAGTTTTACGGTGCAGCGGCAGTTGTCACCGAACGTTTCTTTCATGGTTGGTTACCTAGGGTCGCGGAGCCGCAACAATTGGATGGGGATCAACTGGAATATCTGCCCGCCAACCTCCATTATCAATGGCCAGAAGTTCTTTGCCGCGAACTGTCAGAGGGTGAACCCCAACTTTGCCGCAGTTTTTCAGGGGCGCATGGACGGCACCGGCAACTACAATTCTCTGCAGTTGCAATTGAAACAAAGGTTGAGCCACGGAGTGGACTTCAATGCAGTGTACCAGTGGTCTAAGATCATGGACCAGATCTCGGGACGCGCGGGCAGTACGGATTTCGGCAATGCTACCAGCTTCTTGATGGACCCGGAAGATCCGGGCCGCGATTATGCCCGCGCTGCATTCGATATCCGGCATTATCTGACGGCGAGCTTGACGTACGAATTACCAGGTCGTTCCGGAGGAGTACTGGGCCGGGTTCTGGGAGGGTGGCGGGTGAGCAGCCTAACTTCCTACTCTTCCGGGGAGCCGGTCAATGTCGCGAACAGTTTTGACAGAGCCACCCCAATTCAAGTTTACGGAAACCAGGAGCGGCCGAATCTGGTTACGGGAGGAAAAAGCAATACGATCGATGGCGTGACCGCCGGCTGCACGGGAGTGAATAAGGCCGGGCAAAAACTGGGTAAGGCAGACCTGTGGTTTGATCCCTGCCAATTTGCGCTGCAACCGGCTGGCTTCTTCGGCAATCTGGGACGAAACACGGTTCAGGGTCCGAATCTGATCACGGAAGATTTGGCCCTGCTGAAGGATTTTCAAATCAAAGAAGCCCAGAAGGTCGAATTCCGGTGGGAGTTGTTCAACGCTTTCAACCATGCGAATTTTGGTATGCCCGCCAACACGATATTTCAGAGTGCTACGGGCGTGAATCCAAACGCCGGGCGAATTACAACCTTAAGAAGCTCGTCGCGCCAAATGCAATTTGCGCTGAAGATCATCTTCTGACTCGGGCATTTTCAGGGTTGGTGTATAGTTCGCGGAAAGAACGCAGAAGTGCAGATCCCTCACTTTGTTCGGGATGACAGCGCATGGGAGCTATACACCAACCCTGAAATGGTCTAGGCGCCGTGGAGTCTAAAAGCCGCCGTCTTTACTGGAGAATACCTTGTGGCCACCAACATAAGTGGCCAACGGCCGCACCGAGAGGATTTGCTGCTCGGGGACCGTTAAAATATCATCGGAAAGAATTAGGAAATCGGCCAATTTGCCTTGCTCGATTGAGCCCTTAGCGTCTTCCTCGAATGTCATGTAGGCATTATTTACGGTCGAGACGCGGAGAGCCTCTTCGCGGCTGATCTTCTGCGAGGGACCCGCCAGCGTTCCATTTCTCGCCTTTCGGGTCACATAGAAATAGATTTTCTCAAACGGGTTGTCCTGTCCATCACCTGCCCAGTCGCTTCCAGTGCTGACAATCAAATGATGATCCAGCAACTCCCGCATCGGGACGACCCGATCCGTCCGCTCCTTTCCGTAATCGCGGATCATTCCCTCGATGCCACCATAGGGCTGGATCTGAGCGGAAACGACCACGCCCAAACGCGCCATTCGTTCCATCTGCTCGGGATGCACCAGCGGTATGTGTTCCACGACCCACCGCTTGTCGCGAATGGAACTGGCCGCATTGGCTGCTTCAAATGCGTCCAGGACGGCGTCCAAGGCCGCATCTCCGCTGATATGAAGTGCTGGCCGCCAACCATATCGGTTGATCGTAATCATTGCTTGGCGCAGCTGCTCCGGCGTGATCCGCATTGCCCCTTTGCCGGGTCGATTGGCATAAGGTTCCCGCAGATAAGCGGTGGCGCCCAAGTCAATTCCGAATTCGCCGACGCTATCCAGCCGCAGCCAGTGATTTCCAAAGCCCGTACTCACACCCCAGGGGCTCAAGATTCGCTCCATCTCATCGGCCGCGGCCGAATTGACGCCTAATCCCATGTTGATCCGCATCGTCAGTTTGCCTTCTCTCCAGAGGCTCTGGTAGGCGCGCATCGCTTCCGGCGGCAATTCCACTTCGCGAAGACTCGTGAAGCCCCAGGAATGCATCCGTTCCTGCACTTTGCGGAGCATCTCCGCCAGTTCGGAGACCGGCGGCAATGGAACAAGCTTGGCCAGGACCCCGTTCGCGCTGGGAGGATTGTTGAAGACGCCGGTAGGCTCTCCGGAAGCGTCTTTCAGGACGGGAACACCCGCAATCAAATTCACGTCTCGGGTGATCCCGGCAGCCTTTAACGCCGCGGTATTCAAGTAAACGCCGCCCCGTCCCCGAACCACGACAATGGAATAGTCGGACGAAACCTCGTCGAGATCCTGCCGCGTTGGAGCTCGCTTTTCGGGAAAGCTGTTTTCATTCCAGCCGGCGGTGGTGACCACGACTTCACCCGCCTTTGCGTCGGCCACCGCTCTCCGAAGCCGATTCAGCATCTCCGCCAGCGAGGGCACCCCAACGAGATTCAAGCCACGATACTCACCGAGGGCTGCGTTGTACAAATGACTGTGGTTATCCATCAACCCTGGAATAACGGCATGGCCCCGCAGATCGATGAGCCGAGTCTTGGGGCCAGCCAGGGCTTTCAAATCGGCGCTATTGCCTATAGCGAAGAATCTATCACCCTGAACTGCAAACGCCTCCTGGATGTGGAATGCCGAATCCACGGTTATGATTTTTCCGTTGTAGAAGATATCGTTGGGTTCCTTCGCGGATACCTGCGCGAGCGCTTGTTGAGCCAGCGCCGTTCCGGCTGTCAGATACGAGCAAACCAAAATTGCTAGTACGGTGCGCATGGTTACACTCCTGTTCTGCTCGCTCGCCCCATAGCTTTCCGCGCAAGATTGCTGTTCCAGGAAATATTACAGCATTTTTTGTATTGGTGTAGACCACGAATTACTGCATTGGGGCGACGAAGAAAGTGCAGATCCCTCGCTTTGCTCGGGATGACAGCCACCTGGTATGGTCTACACCAAATTCGAAAATGCTATAGGATCGCGGCGGTTCACGCCAGATGTCCGGTTGAGCTTCCCGCGGCCAATAGAATACCCGATCCGTAGTGTCGCCTCAAGCTAAAGGACGCGATAACTTCCGCTCCCATACAACTGATGACTCACTGAATGAGATTCTCTTTTGATCCTGAAGAGGAGAAAAACTATGGCCAGTAAATATTTCTTTTGTTAAGTCCAAGATAAGCCTCGAAACAAGGGGTTACTCGGAACGAGGACATTGCTTAAGAGCTTTGGAATCAGGCAAATATATCTGCAAATATATCTGTTGACCGGATTTATTCAAACGTGATATAACGCAATCACCATAGAGAGCGGGCACCCATGTTCAGCAGATCAAAGATCCTCGGCTGGATCGCCGTCATATTGTCTGGAGTTTGCTATCTACAGGCCGCTCCGCAGCAGTCAGCGGGCGCCGATTCGCAGTCCGCCGCTCCCTACCGCGCCGCTCTCAATCGCTATTGCGTTACCTGTCATAATGAGCAACTAAAGACGGCCAATCTGATGCTCGACAAGATGGAGGTCGAGAAGGTCGCCGCCGAGCCGGCGGTTTGGGAAAAGGTGGTGCGGAAACTCAGGAGCGGTGCCATGCCGCCGCCGGGTGCGCCGCGGCCGGATGCCCCAACCTATGACTCCTTTGCCAGCTATCTCGAAACCGAACTGGATCGGTTGGCCGCTGCGAAACCGAATCCCGGCCGGCTCGCCGTCCACCGCCTCAATCGTGCGGAATACACCGGTGCGATCCGTGACTTGCTGGCGCTGGATATTAATGCCGAAACGCTTCTTCCTGCCGATGACGTGAGTTACGGCTTCGATAATATCGCCGATGTCCTTTCCATTTCGCCGCTGCTGGTGGAACGGTACATCTCCGCGGCGGGAAAGATCAGCCACCTCGCTATTGGAGATGCCGCCCCGCGCCCAGCGACCGCGGCATACGATATTCCCGAGGAACTCATGCAAGACGACCGCATGAGCGAAGATCTTCCGTTCGGGTCGGCCGGTGGAACCGCGATTCGCCATATCTTCCCGGCTGACGGCGAGTACACCATCAATATCAGGCTGCGACGAAATAGCGATAATTACATTCCTGGACTCGGCGAGCCGCACCAGCTGGACGTCCGTATCGATGGCGCCAGAATCAAGCTGTTCACGGTCGGCGGCGAGAACCATGGTAAGTCGGGACCTCTCTATACCTTCGTCAATAAGGATTATAAGGGAGACGAGGAACAGGAAAAGTACGAGTTCACGGCGGATTATGGCTTGGAAGTTCGTTTCCCGGCCAAGGCCGGTCCGCACACGATTGCGGTCGCGTTCCTGAAAGAGACCGTCGAGCCGGAAACGGTGCTGATGCCATCGCGTCAACTGTTCGCCGATAAGGGAGATTATAAAGGCGGCGATCCCCTCATCGCGGCTGTCGGGATCACCGGGCCTTACGATGTAAAAGGGCGGGGAGAAACACCCAGCCACAGCAAGATTTTTGTATGCCGCCCAACCGGCGGCAAGGATGAGGATGTCTGCGCCCAGAAGATTCTGTCGGCGCTGGCGCACCTCGCATACCGTCGGCCTGTGACGGATGGAGACATTCAGCCGCTGCTCACTCTATACAAGACCGGCCGGAAGCTTGGCGGGTTCGAAACGGGAATCGAGTCGGCGCTGCGAGGAATACTGGTGAGCACGGACTTCCTGTTCCGCATCGAACGGGATCCCGCGAATGTGGCGCCGGGCACGCCTTATCGGATCAGCGATCTCGAATTGGCCTCGCGGCTGTCGTTTTTTCTCTGGAGCAGCATACCCGACGAGCAGCTTCTGGACTTGGCTGCACGCGGCAAGCTGAGAGATTCCGAGGTGATGGAACAGCAGGTGCGGCGAATGCTGGCCAATCCCCGCGCGAAGGCTCTCACGACCAACTTTGCCGGACAGTGGCTTTACCTGCGCAACATCGAAAAGGTCAGTCCCGATCCGAGGGCGTTTCCCGATTTCGACGAGAGCCTGCGGAAGGCGTTCCAGCAGGAGACGGAACTTTTTGTCGATAGCATCGCGCGCGAAGACCGCAGCGTGCTCGATTTGTTGAATGCGAACTATACGTTCCTCAACGAACGCCTGGCCGATTATTATGGGATTCCGAATGTTTACGGCAGCCACTTTCGGCGCGTAATATTGAACGATGAGAACCGGAAAGGATTGCTCGGACAGGCTAGCATCTTAACGGTGACGTCATATGCGAACCGGACCTCGCCGACTCTGCGCGGCAAGTGGGTTTTGGAAAACTTGCTGGGCACTCCTCCTCCTCCTCCCCCTCCCAACGTTCCGTCCCTGAAGGAAGACAATACTCGGGGAGGTCCCGTCCTCACCATGCGCCAACGCATGGAGCAGCATCGTTCAAATCCCGTCTGCGCGACTTGCCATGCCCGAATGGATCCGATTGGCTTGGCGCTCGATAATTTCGACGGGCTTGGCAAGTGGCGAACGGCCGAAGGCGGCACCCCAATCGATCCGTCAGGAGTCCTTCCCGACGGGGCCAAGTTTCAAGGTCCGGCCGAGCTGCGGAAAATATTGGCGAGCCGCCGCGAGCAGGTTGTCACCACGATAACGGAAAAGCTGCTCACTTACTCCTTGGGCCGCGGAATCGATTATTACGATCAGCCCACCGTCCGGAAAATCTTGCGAGATGCCTCTTCCAGCGGTTATCGCTGGTCGTCGATAGTTTTGGGCATCGTCAAGAGCAATCCATTTCAGATGAGGATGTCAAGGGAGCCGGTGGCGGCCGCCGATCTCCGTTAATGCCAGATCGGCAACCGCACGCGATTTCAGAGTAGGAGGTCTCGACGATCATGATGATTTTCAAGAAGGCTATCCCTCGCCGCACGTTCTTACGTGGAATGGGCGCAACGCTGGCATTGCCGCTGTTGGACGGAATGGTTCCGGCATTCGCCGGTGCGCTGGATTCCGCGGCCAATCCAGCGGTCCGGTTGTCCATGATTTATGTTCCGAACGGCAGAATCATGAACAAGTGGACACCGAAGACGGATGGCGCTCTGGAGTTAAACCAGACGCTGGAGCCGCTGGCTCCATTTGCGGATCGCGTTCTGGTGCTGAGCGGGCTCTCCAGCAATTCTGCTGTAGTCCGGCCGGGCGAACCAATGGGAAACCATGGGGCCGCCAGCGGCGCATATCTGACCGGCCTCCGAGGCAAGAAGGGTGAACTGGGAATTTCGGCCGATCAAGTCGCCGCGAAGGAACTCGGGAAGCATACGCAGCTTGCCTCGATCGAGCTCACCCTAGACACAGTCGGATTATTAGGCACGGGGGATACGCCCACAAATGACGCCTACAGCAACACGATCTCATGGCGCAGCCCCACCACGCCGCTCCCGATGGAAAGCAATCCGCGCGCCGTCTTTGAACGGCTGTTCGGAGAAGGCGAGAGCACGGATCCGTCGGCACGGCTCGCGCGAATCCAAAGCGACCGCAGTATTCTCGATTTCGTCGCCCAGGATATAACTCGGGCACTGGGGCGGGTTGGTCCGGGCGACCGCGCCAAGCTGAACGAGTATCTCGACGGCATTCGCGATGTCGAGCGGCGCATCCAGAAGGCCGAGGAGCAAGCGGCCTCCTCGCAGGAACTGCCCTTGATGGATAGGCCCGCCGGTGTCCCCAGAACGTATGACGAGCACGCCAAGTTGATGTTTGATTTGCAAGTGCTGGCTTTCCAGTGCGCCCTCACCCGTGTCATTACTTTCGTGATGGCCCATGAAAAGAGTGAGCGGGCCTATCGGGAAATTGGCATTGACGAAGGCCACCATGCGTTGTCGCATCACCAGGGCGATAGCGGAATGATCGCGAAGATCGAGCAGATCGATCTTTTCCAAGCGAAATTGTTCGCGCATTTCCTGGAGAAGCTGCGAGCGACCTCCGATGGCGACGGCAACTTGCTGGACCATTCGGTGATCCTTTATGGCAGCGGCCTCAGCGACGGCAACTTGCATAAGTGCAACGACCTGCCCATCCTGTTGGCGGGCGGCGGATCGGGCCGGATCAAAGGAGGTCGCCACATCCGGTATGAATTGGATACGCCATTGACGAATCTGCATTTGGCCTTGCTGGACGTAGCAGGGATTCATGTGGACAAGCTTGGCGACAGTACTGGAGAGCTCGGGATGCTGTCGTTCTCTTAAGCTAGCAGCTTGCGGAGAGATCTGAAGCGGATTGCTCGAACGAAGAAACATTTCGAATACTTCTCCAATGATGGAATGAATGGAATGGCGTGTATGCGGATCGCAATCAAGATGAAAGCCCTGCGTGGCTGGTTGGCGGTATCGCTGCTGTCGGCCGCAAGTTTTGCGGCCACCGGCGATAATTTGCGGTTGGTGGTGGCGGCCCAGAACAGGGATCGGGAAGCGGTGCGTTCACTCCTGCAGCAGCATATGGATGTGAATGCCGCCCAAGCGGATGGCGCTACGGCACTGGCGTGGGCTTCCCATTGGGACGATCTGGAAATGGCGGACCTGCTGATTCGGGCCGGTGCCAACGTGAATGCGGCGAACGACTATGGCATCACTCCACTCTCGCTCGCATGCACCAACGGGAGCTCCGCCATGGCCGAGCAAATCTTGAAAGCCGGGGCGAATCCGAACGCCGCCCAATGGACGGGAGAGACGGCGTTCATGACCTGCGCGCGCACGGGCGCCGTGGACGCTGTCAAAGCGATGCTGGCCCGCAAAGCGGACGTCAATGCGAAGACCCGGCGGGGGCAAACGGCATTGATGTGGGCCGTGGCGGAAAAGCACCCGGAGGTCGCGCGGGTGTTGATCGAGCGGGGCGCGGATGTCAATGCCACCACTCAACTCTTACCCGGTTTTAAGCCGATAGAGCACTTGGATTACGGGATTTACGACCATGTCGTCGGCGAGCCCGACCACCACGACCTCTCTCGCGTCCATCTGGACCCGGCCAGTTCGAGAGGCGGCTACACGCCGTTGCTGTTCGCCGCAAGGTCTGGCGATATCGAGTCCGCCAAGATGCTCATAGCGGCGGGAGCCAAAGTGAATGTCGCCGGGCCGGACGGGAGCCCTTTGCTGGTCGCGAGCGCCAGCGGCCACGAGGCACTTGCGATTTTGCTGCTGGATAAAGGCGCCGACCCGAATGCCGTGGACGCCTATGGGATCGCGGCTTTACATTGGGCGGTGCAGGAAGGGCTGGCCGCCATCACCGCCGCCAAGATTCAGGCTCCCACGGATCGTTTGTGGTATCACCCCGATATGCCGGATTTGGTCAAGGCCCTGCTGGCGCACGGAGCCAATCCAAATGCTCAGATCACCAAGGGTACTCCGCCTTGGGACTTCCCGCCATATGCCCACGGAGGTGGTATTGCTCTGCCTCAGATCAGGCAGGTCGGCGCCACGCCCTTTTTCCTGGCGGCAGCAGCCGGCGATCTCAACCTGATGCACGTCCTCATAAGCGCCGGAGCCGACCCCAAGCAGGCCAATGTCGAGGGTACGACGCCTCTAATGGTGGCGTCGGGTGTAGGCCTGAAACAGGATCGTCCGAAAGCGCAGGAGAAGGCAGTGCTGGAAGCCGTCAAGCTGCTCGTAGAGCTGGGTAATGATGTCAAAGCGGTCGCCGTGGGTGGTCGGACCGCACTACACGGCGCTGCCTACACCGGATCGAACGAGATAATTCAGTTCCTGGCGGCCAGAGGCGCCGATCTGAACGCGAAGGACAAGTACGGAGAAACGCCCTTGAGTATCGCGGCGGGCGACCCCGCGCGTTTGGTGGATCCCTTCGATAAGAGGTTCCGTCAGCAACCTGTGCCTCACAAGGCTACGGCGGATTTACTTCTGAAACTCGGCGCTGCTCCACTGCCTACCGAGGCAGCCAAGGCGGGGGCGGCGAAGGTTTCCGCCCCGAGTCAGTATCCAAGTCAGTCAGGCCAGTGATGATCCGGTGAAACGCTTCCTGCGGGGTTTTGCGGGAATTGGGGATGGAAAATTCTCATTGGGCGGGGATGAAAGAATCTTGATTGCAGCGTTGCGAAGACAACGCGGGTACCCATTTCGCAGGGGTGGCGGGTAAGAATCACGGCGTCTTTTTGTATTTTCCTTTCATTGAGTAGATACCCAAACCTGAGTGACCCTCGGAATTAGATTGCCTGGGGTGTCCTCCGGGGATTTGCCTTGAGCGGGCAAGTTTCCTACAGCCGTTTCTGTCACGGCAATCGCACCAGATGCTGTTTGAAGCTCATCATCGAGCCACTGAGAGATCGAGTGAGGAGAAGACGCCCATGAAGAAGACATTCGTTTGTGTTTGGCTGTTAGGGTCGTTGCTCACACTTACTACGCTGGGCTTGGCTCAAACAACGGCTACGATTTCCGGCGTGGTCACGGACGCGACCGGCGCGGTGCTTTCGGGAGCGCAACTGAATGTAGCCAATACAGCCACCGGAGTGAAACGCTCGGCAACCACGGATGCCGCGGGGCGGTTTGTAACTCCTCAGCTACCGCCGGGACCCTACGAGGTTACGGTCACCGCGCCTGGATTTGAAACCATGGTGCGCCAGGGGATCACGCTGGAAATCGGGCAGGAAGTGAATCTAACACTGCCGATGAAGGTCGGCGCGGTCACGGAGCAAGTGACGGTGATGGGGGAAGCGCCGCTGGTCAACACCAGCACGAGCTCGGTTTCCGGGGTGGTGGAACAGCAGCGCATCGAGGAATTGCCGCTGAATGGGCGGGACTTCAGCCAGCTTCCTTTGATACAACCCGGGGTCTCCGCGGTTCGGAGTGGCGATACAGTCTTCGCAAAGGGTACCGGCGCGCGAATCTCCATGGGCGGTTCGCGGGCAGACCAGACCGCTTGGCTGCTGGACGGCACGAACATTCACAGCCCGTCGTTTTTCGGGACTCCGGGCGGCGCCGCCGGCGTCATGCTGGGAGTGGATGCCGTGCGGGAATTCCAGGTATTGACGAGCAACTACAGCGCAGATGTCGGTGGAACCAGTGGCGGGGTCGTGAACATGGTGACGAAATCCGGCACCAACGAATTGCACGGAACCGCTTACTATGGAATTCGCAACAGCGCCCTGGATGCCCGGAGCTTTGTCGATATCCCGGATAAGCCTGCCTTTAAACGCAACCAATTTGGCGCGTCGCTGGGGGGGCCGATCCGGAAGGACAAGACGTTTTTCTTTGGGGACTATGAAGGTGTGATCCGGCGCCTGGGCGTGAGCAATCAGCCGAATGTTCCGGATGCGAATGTACACAGGGGATTGATCCCGGTTGCGGGCGGCGGGCTGACGCAGGTGACAATCGCCCCGGAGATTCGCCCGTACCTGGACTTATACCCGCTTCCGAATGGGCCGCCGGTCGGCATCAACAGCGGCGTAGCCACTCTGTATTTTGCCGGCAACAGCCCGGTGAACGAGAATTACTTTGTAACCCGTGTGGACCACCATATCAATGACAAGCAGTCTCTCTTTACCCGCTTCACTTTCGACCAGGGGGATATTACTTCTCCGGATCCCATTCCAGTCACCACGGCGAAGTCGATCATCCACACGCGCTATGCGACGGTGCAGCATGATTACATCGCTTCGGCGCAACTCCTGATGTCCACGCGGATCGCCGCCAACCGGACGCTACTGGGCGCCGATGAAATTCCGCTTGTTAGTTATCCATCCAGTCTCAATATTTTCCTTCCTGGATACCTTCCCACGCTCGGTTATACGAATGTAACCAGCATCGGTCCGAGCACGCAAAATCTGATACGGCACGTACAGAATCTGTACGATTTTCAAGAAAACCTCCAGTATATTCATGGCGGGCACGTGATGAAGTTTGGAGTCTCGATTGATCACGTGGGATCGAACCGTCGCGGCGGATCCGCGGGGCTCAACGGGTCCATGACCTGGGGTAGCGTCCAGGCTTTCTTGACCGACAGCACGCCACAGAGCTTTTCCGCTGCCGCGCCGGGAAGGGATAATGCCCGGACGTACGTGCAGTACCTCTATGGAGTGTATTTTCAGGACGATTGGAGGATGCGCTCCAACTTCACGTGGAATTTGGGGCTTCGGTACGAGCCATTTACGACACCGGCTGAGAAGCACGGTCGAGTTTCAACACTCCGGGATTGGGTAAAGGACACCACCTTTCGAACCGATATCGGACTGTTCGGCAATGCGACGAAAAAGAACTTTTCGCCGCGAGTGGGTTTTGCCTGGGATCCCAAGGGGAATGGCAGGACCGCGATCCGTGCGGGGTTCGGCGCATTTTTCGCGGAGCTCCTTAGCCCTTACTACGTAGTACAGGGGCAGAAAGGGCCACCCTTCTTCTCGACTACGCAACAAGTACAGGCAAACTTGAACATTGCGACAGCGGCCGCCTACATGGCGCAAATCGGTCCCTCGCTGTTGAATGTTGTCGGAACTCCGAATACGCTTCCGGAGATTACGCAGTGGGATCTGAATCCTTCGTACGAAATGAAATACAATCTTGCCGTGGAGCGCCAACTGAGTGGTAGCCTCTCCGTTGCAGCAGGATATTTGGGAGGCAGAGGCGTTCATCTCTGGCGTCTCTCGGCCATCAATACTGCTGCGCCTGTCCTCGTGAACGGCCGCCCTGTTTACGTCTTCGGTAGTCCGCGCGTGAATCCGAGCTTGGGTCAGGGTATTACGCGCTATTCGGACGCACAGTCTTTCTACAACGGGTTGCAGATTGAGGTGAAGAAGCGATTCAGCCGCAGCTTCCAGTTCCAGACCGCCTATACGTGGTCGAAGAACATCGATGACACTACCTCGGGTGTTGCCCAGACCGACTATAGGGAGGGCGTCCAGTCGCAACCCTATAATCCGAAATCGGATCGAGGACTATCCGCTCTCCACCAGAGCCATAATTTGGTCATTAATGGCGTCTATAGCATTCCGTCGCCGATTCAGTCTGGTTTTTTGTCGAAAGTCTTAGGCGGATGGCAGATCTCGAACATCTTCACCGCTTCCAGCGGAACCCCGTTCTCAGTCTCCGTTTCCAGTTTTAGTGGTCAGGATTTTGGCGGTACGTCGAACCAGCATCCCGACCTGGTTGCCGGGCGCAATAACGGCAATATCGTCTCGGGTACTACCGCTGGTTGTGCCGGAGTGTCGGCAGGACAAAAACTGGGAACGTCGAACCTCTATTTTGATCCTTGCGCGTTCGTCCTTCCTCCCACGCCTGTGGGGTTCCCCGCAGGGAGCCGCTTCTATGGAAACGCGGGACGAAACATCTTGATCGGGCCTGGACTGCTCAATTTTGATTTCAGCCTGCATAAGAGTACGCCGCTGGGAATTCGCGAAGGCAGCCGGGTGGAGTTTCACGCGGACGCATTCAACCTGTTTAACCGGTCCAATTTTGGGCTGCCAGCCGCGGTGGCTCTGAATAATAGCACCCGGTCGGTGATTGCCGGAGTAGGCAAAATCACCAAGCCGACGACGAATTCACGGCAGCTCCAGTTCGGGCTGAAACTGATCTTCTGATCGCATTTCTCAGCAGCCCCGTTAGGGGCGGAAGAAATAGCCCAGGGCGCCAGCCCTGGGTAAAGAACAGTGACAATATTCTTATTTCAGCCCCGGAGGGGCGGCAGAAAACTACTGCGGCAAACCGAAGTCGTTGTTTTAGTTTGAACTCCTGTGGGAAAATTCAGGCGTGCCAACTACGGAATCCGCGCCGGACAAATTACGCGGAGGTAAATATCACCTTCAATCACTCTGTAGTATACGAGCCAAGGGCCGGCCAGGAAACAGCGGTGTCCGCGAAATGGTCCCCGAGTTCTGATTGCATACATCTCCGGAAATCTTTCCAAAAGACGCGTCTTGTCAAGAATTTGTGCCCGCTCCGGTTCCGGCATTTCCAGCAAGTGGTCAATTAGGTTCTGTGGCCAAATGACCTCGGCCATCAGATCTTTCTCCTCAGACGCTTCTCCAGTTGAGCTTGCGTCATGACACGGCCCGCCTTAATGTCGGCAGCAGACTGCCGCATTTGGCGCTGGAACTCCGGCGTCGCCTCGACTTCCGCCAGCCGGTCTTCGAAGCTCGCATAAAGCGCAATCGCCTCTCGCACGACAAAGCTGCGATTCCCGGCGCGCGACGCAGCCAGCCTGTCCAGCAGTTTTTCGCTCCGAGCATCCAAAACAAACTGTCGGCGCATGATTCCCTCCTATGCCCTTAGCGTATGCCAGCGATTGTGTAATCGTCAACACTTATCATGACTATTCCACAACACTCCCGAATTCCCACCGCCCAAAAAATCCCCCCCCAAAAACACGTGTAGCCACAGCACAAAAAATGCACCGTGGCTACAACTCTCTCAAAGGCGACAACTCAACCGTCGCCCGCTCACTTATTCATCGCCGAGCGGAACCGTTCTCTTCTCGCCGGGTTTCACAACGGCGTATTCCAGTCCGAAGCGTCCTTCGATGCAGCGCCCCACCGGAGCGCTGGGCGTATTTACGCCCGCGCCCAATTTGCGCAGCAATTCGCCCGTGCTGTTATGCGGCGTGACCCGTTCCAGCAGTCCCCGCGCGTTGGTTCCTTCGGCGAGGCTCAGCGGCGTCTGGCCGCAGCCGTTCTGCACGTCCAGCTTCGCGCCATGGTCCACCAGGAACTGGATGATCGAGTTCGCTCCTCCGAATGCGGCCGCGTGCAGCGCGGTCCATCCCGTCTCAGTGGCCGCGTTGACATCGGCGCCCATCCCCACCAGGACTTTCAGCGCTTCCAGCGCCCGCTTCTCTTCCTCCGGCGCAAAGTCGTCATGACGGCCCATTCCCGACGCCACCATCAGCGACGTCGCGTTGCCCTGGATCTGGTTATCGTCGCCGAACCCCTTCTTGCTGATCTCCTTCGGATTGACCGCCGTCTCGATCAGCGGTTTCGCTCGCGCTTCCACCAGGATGCGCATGGCGTTCAGATCGCCCGCCGCGGCGGCCAGGAAAATCGGCGTTGCTCCGCGCACGCTCAGCGTCGGCTTGTGACGCAGCCGCAACCGCGGCGGCGGCTCCGTGAGCGCCGCGTTCGGGTCCGCTCCCTTCGCCAGCAGCGCCTTCGTCAGCTCCAGCATGTCGTGCCCCGGCAGCAGCGTGTCCGACTTGCGGCTGTAGTTTCCCACCTGCGTATCCACGGCAGCTACGGCGGCGGCCCCGGAAACGGCCACATCGGCCGTGCCTGCCGTGCACCGCGCTCCCGCTCCCGCTCCGCAGATCCGCTTGACGTTCGAGATATCCATTCCGTGGAGCACCTTCAGTCCATCCCGCATCGCGTAGTGCATTGCGGTCAGCCCGGCGCTGTCCTTGACGTTGGGGTCCGCGCCCTTCTCCAGCAGGAACAACGCCAGTTTCTCGTAGCCACCGGCGCTTGCGATCACCAGGGCGTTGCCCTCTTCCGGCGTCGCTTCGTTCACGTCGGCTCCCTTGGCCAGCAGCAGCTTGGCCGTTTCCAGATCGCCCACCCGCGCCGCAAACAGGAGCGGCGTGTAACCTCCCGGTGGGCTCACCTGCACGTCGCTTCCGTAAGCTTCCAGCACCATGGGCTTGATCCCGGCGATCCCGTGAGTCTTGGCTTTGACGTCCGCTCCGTGCTCGATCAGCAGGCGCGCGATTTCCGGCTGCTGGAACGCAATCGCCCACATCAAAGGCGTCTGGCCGCGCCGCGATTCCTTCGCATTCACTTCCGCGCCGTGGTTGAGCAGCGACTTCACCGCGTCCACGCTGCCGCCCGCCGTCGCCGTCATCAGCGGAGTTTCGCCGGTCCATTGCGCCGCGTTCGGGTCCGCCTTCGCCTGCAATAGTTTTTCCACCATCGCGCCGTTGCGGTTGGTGCACGCCAGCGACAGAGGGGTCACGCCATAATCGTTGGCCGCATTGGCATTGGCTCCGGCTTTAATCAGCAAGTCCGCCATCTCCAGATCGTCCCAATGCGCCGCCCACTGCAGCGCCGTGGTGCCATCGGCATCGGCCGCGTTCACATCGCCTTTGTTCTGGATCAGCGAACGAACCGCCTCCCGGTTCTGGTGTTTGGCCGCATCCACCACCCGAACGTCGCCGCGCAGATCCGCATTGGCCGCCGCCAGGCTGGAGACCGACAGAAGCACTACCACCGCCGACCCAGCCCACCCTTTGATTGTAGCTTTGAGGCCCATCGTCGCCCCTCCTTACGCTGGGGCAGGCATTCCTGCCTGCCCCCTCTCGATGCTGTCATTCTGATGCCCGACGCTTTTTTTCGGGCGGAAGAACCTGCTTTTCCTTTTCGACCACACAATAGATATCCGTTACGCGAACGACTTAATATCCAGCGCTCCCGTGCTGTTGCCGAACTTCTCCGTCGGGATCCCCGCCATATTCAGCATGGCCACGTGCAGGTTCGAGAACGGAGTGTTCTTGGGATAGGTGATGTGGAGGTTCCCCTTCTTGATCTTGCCCGCCGCTTTGCCGAACAACGCGATGGGCATGTTCCATTGATTGTGCAGGTCGCCGTCGCCCATGCCCGCGCCGTAGATCACCATGGAATTATCCAGCAGCGTGCCGTTGCCGTCCTTCGTGGACTGCATTCTGTCGAGGAAATACGCCATCAGCTTGGCGTGGTATTTGTCGATCTTGCGCACCCACTCGATCCTCTCCGGAATGCCCCGGTGATGCGTCAAGGGGTGGTGCGGCTCGGTGATGCCCAGGTTGGTGTAGACCAGTTCGCTATATTCCCGCGCCAGCATGAACGTCGAGACGCGCGTCATATCGGTCTGGAACGCCAGCAGGTTCAGATCGAACATCAGCTTCGCATGTTCTTCATACGGCGGGATGCCCAGCGGACGCTCCATCTTCGGCAGCTCCACCTTTGATTGTTCCTCCGCCTTCTGCACCCGCGCTTCCACGTCCCGGATGGCGTCCAGGAACTCCGTCAGCTTTTCGCAGTCGCTCGATGCCATGCCCTTCAGGACCCGCGTCACATCCTCGGCCACAAAATCCAGAATGCTGCGATTCCGGTGGATCCGCTCCAGCCGCGCCGCCGCGTCCGTGCTGTCGCCGTCGCCAAAGAGCCGCTCGAATACCGTGCGAGGCTTGTGCTCCATCGGCAGCGGCGTCGTCGGTGTGCGCCACGCGATCGTGTTGGTGTAGGCGGCGTTATAGCCGGCGTTCGACTGCCCCGCGATCTCGGCCGCGTCCTCGATGCACAACTCCAGCGAATTGAGCTGTGTCTGCTTGCCGAATTCCTTGGCAAACACCTGGTCCACCGACACGCCGCAGTGCACGTCGTTCAACGCCTTCTTCGGCTCCGCGCCCGTCAGCCACATGGAGCTGCCGCGCTGGTGCCCGCCGACGAACTCCGGCCCGCCGTCGAGATTGCTCAAGACCAGCATCTGATCCCGCAAGGCGGCAAACTCATTCAGGGTCGGAGGCAGCACGAAGTCCGAGCCGTCCTTCTCCGGAAGCCACACGTCCCGGATCATCCCGTTCGGCAGATAGACGTACGCCACGCGGACCACCGGCTTCGCAGCCGTGTCTAGCGCTCCCGCAAACGCCGGAACCATTCCGTCCAGCAGCGGCAGTGCGATCGTGGCTCCCAACCCCCGCAGGAACGTGCGCCGCGGAATTGCCTTCTTGAATATCATCATGACGGTCTCGACCTCCTCATCTGAAATGGCGTGCTTTTGGCGATCCCTAAAATAATCGAGGACCAGCGGTATTGGCTGGCTCCGGCCTCGCGGATAATCTTGCGGACGGACGGCGCGTCGTAATATTCGAGCTGCCGTCCCAATGCGTAAGTCAGAAGCTTTTCACTGATGGCGTTCACAATCAGCTCGGGGCGGTTCAGCATCGCCTTGCGCATCTCCGCCGCGCCCTGGAATTTCGAGCCGTCCGGCAGCGTCCCGGAGGAATCGATCGGCGCGCCGTCGTCCGTCGTGCGCCATTTGCCGATGGCATCGAAGTTTTCGAGCGCGAATCCGATCGGGTCCATCCGCGAATGGCATACGTAACATGCCGGATTGGCCCGGTGCGCCTCCATCTGTTGGCGCAACGTCCCCTTCGCTCCCTCGCTTTTTTCCTTCAGCGGCGGAACGTCGGGAGGCGGAGGAGGCGGCGGCGACGCCAGAAGGTTTTCGAGCACCCACTTGCCGCGCTGCACCACCGACGTCCGATTCGCGAGTGCCGTCAGCATCAGGATGCTGCCCTGCCCCAGCAACCCTCTCCGGCTTTCGTCGGCCAGCGTCACCCGCCGGAACTGGCTGCCGGAAATATTCGGAATCCCGTAGTGCCGCGCCAGGCGCTCGTTGACATACGTATAGTCCGCCGTCAGCAAGTCCAGCACCGGACGATCGTCCCGCAACATGCTTTTCAGGAACAGGTTCGTCTCCTGCGAGAAGGCCTGCCGCAGGTTCTCGTCGAAATCCGGAAACACGTCCCGGTTCGGCGTCCGTGTTTTCACGTTGCGTAAATACAACCACTGGCCGGCGAAGTTGTCCACCAGCGCCTGCGAGCGCGGATCGGCGAACATCCGCTTCACCTGCTGTTCCAGCACCGCCGGATCTTTCAGCTTGCCGCGTTCGGCCAGGTCCAGCAGCTCGTCGTCGGGGAGGCTGCTCCACAGGAAAAACGAGAGCCGCGAAGCCAGCTCCAGGTCGCTCAGCCGGTACGGCGTATCCACCGGCGTATTGGCCGGCTCGCGTTCGATGCGGAACAGGAAATTCGTGCTCACCAGCACGCCCTGCAGCGCCATTTCGATTCCCGATTCGAACCCGCCATCGCTCCGTCCGGACTTGTAAAGCTTCAGCAGCGCCGCGACCTCGGTGTCCGTAACCGGCCGCCGGTACGCGCGCCGCGCCAGTGTCGAAAGAATTTTCTTGGCGCAGCTCTCTTCGTCGTTACGGACGTCAGAATCTTTTGTAAGGAACGGTCGGATAGTGGGATGAATGACGGCATTGCCATCCCACCCGGCCGGGTGGCAGACAAAAATCCTCTGGCGGCTCGGCGTCTCTCCCGGCCCTTTGGCGTTGAACGGCCCGCTGATCGAGAGATTGCTCAACTGCGGGTCGGCCGCGCCGCGTTCATATTCCGTTTGCAGCCGGGATTCCGCCAGCGTCCCATACGACTTCTGAGGTAAGAGGCCTTCGGCCGCCGATCTTTCGTTCAAGAATGCGATCTGCACCAGATGGTTTCCAGCTTTTGCCGGGAAGCGGACTTCCAATCCCTCATCCGCCTTCCGCTCGTACTGCGCCTGATTGAAGTCGGGCGGCACCGCGTCGGCCGCTCCCGCTCCCTGCGCCATGCCCACGTTCTCGCCTCCAAACGTGAACAGCTTCACTCTCGCGCCGTCCAGCCGGAAGTCCAGCCGGTGCGGCTCCGCGATGCCTACCACATACGCCGCGTTATCCGTCCTTTGCAGGCGGATCTTAACCACATACTCGCCGTCCAGCGGAAACAGGTGGTGGATGGCCGTTCCGCCGCGTGTGCCGAATGGCAGGTCTTCGCTCATTCGGTCGCCCTGCACCAGGTTCGGCGACACCGTGTACGTCGCGATGTCGGCATGAATCGAGGGGTCTCCAACGGCCAGCCGGCTGATCTGTCCCGCCGCCGACATGTATCGTTCCATCAAAGCAGGCGATACCGAGAGCAGCGCCCCCAGGTTGTCAAAGCCACCCGAATCGTCGGAAGGAAGCAGCGATTCTCCGTCGATATCCAGCGCCAGCAAGTCGCGCACCGCGGCGGCGTACTCGGCCCGGTTCATCCGGTGCGCGGCCGTCGGACGGCCCGGATCGGGCTTGGCCGCGGCCAGCTTGTCCAGCGCCGTTTCGAGATACGCGGCCATCGAATTGTAAGTAGCGTCGTCGGGACGCGGCATCCCCATCGGAGGCATTGCCCGCCCCCTCAGTTTCCGCACCACCTTCTCCCACACTTCCGGGTCCGCGCTGGGATTCGAAACGTCCGCCTTGCTCAGAATCAGGTCGGCCGTCTTCAGCTTTTCGTTGTGGCACGTGACGCAATATTGATTCAAGACCTTGCTATATTGCGATGCAGCCGGAGCGGCCGGCTCCTGCGCCGCGGGCCCTTGCGCCGCTGGCAGAAGGTAGGCGCACCCTGCCACAGTAATTCCAATCAAAAACAACACCGTTCTTTTCATTCTGATTCGCCCTTCACGTGTAGCCGCCTGCAAGAACAATTAGGAACCGATAACCACGCACACGATGGCGCGCGTCATCGGCTTCTCCTCGTGATAATTTTATACAACGGACCGATAAACTATGTCAATAGAAAAAGATGCGGGTAAACGAACAAGGTCCAAATACTCATATTTACAGCACCGAATTCTCCCGAAACTCCTTTTCTCTAGCCCAGTCCTTCAGGACTGGGTTGCGGTGTCCGGATATCCTCCCAGCCCCGTTTACGGGGCTTTCCCTCCCTCAAAAAACAATCTTCAACGCAAACTGTATCTCCCGCGCCGGCTGTAACGTATCGGTGATCTGGCCCGCGGTGGAGAGCGGTGTAGTGACGGCGCGCGTCGGATCGGCTGTATACACGTTGCGTCCTCCCGTTGGGATATTAAAGTCGGCGTGGTTCAACAAATTGAAAAACTCCGCCCGGAACTCCAAGTGCGTTCCTTCCCCGAGATGCGGTATGGCCGTTTCCTTCACCAGCGAAAAGTCCCAGTTGGCATGGCGCGGCCCCGTCAGGATATTTCGCCCGGCCGTTCCCAGGAAACCCACTTGCGGGATCGCAAAGCAGGCCGGATCGAAATATCGATTCGGTCCCCCCAAGATCGCTTTGCATCCGGAGACCCGATCGGGCCGGTCCGGGTTTCCGGTGCCTCCGCCCAGCACGCCGCTGCGAGAGCGGTTCCCGCTGAGGAGGGCGGAAAACGGAAGTCCCGAGCTGATCGACACGATCGTGCCCAGCCTCCAACCCTTCGCGATGATCCCAACCCCCTTCCAGTCCGGTGTCGGCACCGTATACAGCGCATTGAACGTAAAGTAATGAGGATCGTTGAAGTCGGCCGGCCCCTTGTCCGTTTTCAGATGGAACGGGTCGGTTCCAGTCACGCTCGATCCTCCCGCCTCTCCTCCGTGCAGCCCCTGCGTGTCGTCCAGGAGTTTGCTGAAGGTGTACGACGTCTGAAGCTGCAAGTTGTGGCTCAACCGCTTCTGCAAGCTCACTTGCAACGAATTGTACCAGGTGTCTCCGCCCGAGGTCTTGCATTCGCAGAAGCTCCAGGCGGGGTTCTGCCGCGTCGCCGTGGCGGACCAGAACTCCGTCGTTCCGCCCAGAATTTGCGGCACCAGTGGATTCCCTTCCGTCGTTTGGATCATATTCAGCCCGCGCGACCCGGCATAGCCCGCCGAGACCATCACGCTGCCCGAGAGCTGCCGTTGCAGCGTGAGGTTGTACGACAGCAGATGCGGCTGCGCCTGCCGGTATTCGATCGTCCGCAGCGATGCCGCTACGGCGGCGCCGGACAAGGTCTGTGCCACCGTGGGCACCGCCGTGCACGACGGGAAACACAGTCCGCTATTGAGCGTCGCTACGGTCGCGAACGGCGGCGTGGCGTTGTTGGCGATGTCCGCTGCCGGCAGGAACGCGTTGATGTCGTACAGAATGCTGAATCCTCCCCGGACCGCCGTTTTCCCGTCTCCCATCACGTCCCACGCAAACCCGAAGCGCGGCCCAAAATTGTGGAGCGACGGATTGACGAAAAGTTCCGGACTCAGCGTGGGCGCCGTATCATGCATGATGTCCCGCACCGAGGAGCCGTGGCCCGTCACTTCGTTGAGCGTGGTGCTGATTTCGTACCGCAGTCCCAAGTCCAACGTCAGTCGCTGCGTCGCCCGCCATTCGTCCTGGGCGTAAAAACCGAAGGTGTTCCACACCCTCGTGCGGTCCGTGATCGAGCCCACCGCATTGATCTGGAGTTGCTGCGGACTGGCGGTCAAGAACTGCGGCAGAGCGCTGAAGGTCCACGCACCGTTAAAATTGGTCGCCGTTTGAATGAATCCCCGGTAGCGATTGATCAGAGTCCCGAACTTCAGCGCGTGCTTGCCTTTCACCCACGAAAGGTCGTCGCTGAACGTGCCGGAATTCTCGCCCCGGTAAATCGGCGCACCCCCGCCGACTGAAGTGACCCCGCTGCCTGGGGCCACCGATCCCATCAAGGGACGCTCCGGCAAAAATTTCAGGGTCTCCGTTCCGGGAGCCACATTAAATGTAAACGTCAAGAACGGCCGGGTGTAGGAGATGCGCGACGTATTGAGCACCGCCGGCGAGAACGTATGATTCTCCGCCATTGTTACAAACTGGCCGCTGGTATTCTGGAACGCCACGAACTGCCCCGGATTATTCGAGTTCGGCGTCGTTTTCCTCGTGTTATCCACTGTTTCACGCACAAAAATCTGATCCCGCTCCGAAAAATTATGATCCACCCGAACCTGCCCGAAGTCTTCGTTCGTAGTCTGGTTAAACGAATAAGCGTACGTTCCCACGCCCGACCTTCCCGTCGGGTCGTTCCCCAGCACTCCGTTCGGCAACGGATACAAATTCAGAAACGGAACCACGCTCGGCGCGATCTGCGGAACCAGCCCTCCGTTCGTGCGCGCCAATTGATTCGGAACGTTCAGCAGCATGGGCACTCCCAGCAGCTCCCGTACCCCCTCGTATGCAACGAAGTAGAAATCCTTGTCCTTGCGGATGGCGCCTCCCAGCGACCCTCCGTAGTTATTGCGATGGTACGGCGGATTCGTTTGAGCGAAAAAGTTCCGCGCGTCCACCACGCTGTTCCGCAGGAAATCGAACACCGTGCCGTGAAGCTGATTGGTTCCGCCCTTGCTGACGATCACCATCTGGCTACCCATTTTCATCCCATATTCCGCCGTGGGATTGTTCGTAATCAGCCGGAACTCCCGAATGGCGTCCACGCCCAGCATCAACCCGCTGCTGCTGATCCCGGTGATCTGCCCCGAAACCTCCGTCAGGTCCGTGCCGTCCAGGGTGAGGAAATTGGAGCGCACCGAGGCCCCATTGCTGCTGAATGCCAGGCCGATCGACGTGGTGCTGGTTTTCGAAACCGGATGATGCACCGACACGCCGGTTTGCAGCAGCGCCAGGCTATTGAAGCTCCGCCCATTCAGCGGCAACTCCGTTACCCGTGCCTCGTTGACCAGTCCCCCCAGGCTCGCCGTGGTCGTGTCGAGCAGAGGAGCTTCGGCCGTCACAGTCACCGTTTCCTGGACTGCTCCCACCGTCATCGTGAAATTCATCACGGCTTCCTGGCCGACCGCCAGATTCAACATTGTCTGCACGCGAGTCTGGAATCCCGCCGACTCCGACCGCACATCGTAAATTCCCACCGGCAGGCTGCTGAACTGGTAATGCCCGTCCGCCGCCGAGCGCACCGTGCGCACCAGCGCCGTCTCGCGATTGCTGGCCGTGACCGTTGCTCCGGCGACGACCGCGCCGCTGTCGTCGCGCACCGTTCCCTTGATGGTCCCCGTGGGAACCTGCGCCGGCGCCATCCCGGAAATCAGCGCGAACCCCGCAACCAACCCAACGAACCGCGAAGCCATCGTCATCTTCATTGTCATTTCCCGCCTTTTTTCAAAATCGAGGTTGTCATCACCACTTTGCGGCTGTCCTTGCTGAAGCCCGGCCCGGAAGGGCCGACCGTGAATAGCCGTAGGTTTTAACCTACGGAACCACCATCCAACCGATCCATATCAACCCCGAAGGGGTTGACTGTTCTGCCGTGCAAAAAATCTAACACCGATCACCTGGCTGCCCGCCCCTCAAAAAATCAACTTCAACGCAAACTGAATCTGCCGTGCCGCCCCCGCCTGCGTGATGGTTGCAGCGGTCGCGAGCGGCGCTTCGGTCGCCGCCCCTGCATTCGCCGTGCTTCCCGCAAACACGGTCCGGTTGGGAGAGTAGAATCCAGGGTGGTTCAGGATGTTAAAGAATTCCGCCCGGAATTCCAGCCTCCCTGCTTCTCCCAATGTTTGGATCGGCGTATCTTTCGCCAGTGAAAAATCCAGGTTGGCCTCTCCCGGTCCGCGGAGGATGTTCCGCCCCGCGGTTCCCAGAAATCCGCGCGCCGGTAGCGTGAATGCGCAGGGATCGTAATAGAGGTTCGGCGTGCCCAATTTCCGTCCCGCCGCCACGCCGGGGCATCCGGCGGTTGTGCCCGATACGATATTGCTGTTACTGCGTCCTGCGACCAGGTCCGGCCGGTCGATTCCGGCGGCTCCGTTGCCCGTCTTCGATTGCGAGCGGTTCGAGTTCAGCGACGGAGTCAGCGGGTATCCGCTTTGCAACGACAGTATCCCGCTGATCCACCATCCTTTCGTGAGCTTGCTCATGGCTCCGCTTGTCGCTGCGGACGGGAAGCGGTAGATGGTGTTGAATCGCCAGTTCTGCGTCACGTCGAACGATGCCACCGCCTTATCCGTCTCGCGATGGATCGGATTGGAGGTCCAGTCGCTCGTAGCGGCGTTGTCGGAGTTCACCTGGCTTTGCGATTCGTCGATCATATGCGACCAGGTGTAGGAGCTTTGGAACTGCCAGCCCTTGCTCAGCCGCTTCATGAGTCCGAATTGCAGCGAGTTGTAAAACGAATTGCTGCCCGCTGTGTACAACTCAATGCCGGTCCAATTCGGGTTGGTGCGCGGTTCGTTGCCCAGGTAGCAGTCGGGAGCGCTGAGATTCAGCGTCTGGCTGGAGGGGCGCGCCACGCAGACTCCGCCCAGCGGGATGCCTCCCGGCACCACCGGATTCCCGTCATTGATCACCGGAAGGTTGATGCCGCGCGAGCCTCCGTAGGCCAAGGTCAGTGCCGTATCGAAAGCCAACTGCTTCTCCACGGTCAGGTTGTATTGCAGCATGTGGGGCTGCTGGATCAGGTAGTCCACCCCCCGCAGCGCTTTGCCGGAGGCCGATGCCGGGAAGGTGAGCGGAAGCGTCAGAGAGCCGGGGTTCGGCAGCGAGCTGAGCGTCGAATACGGCGGCGTGGCGCTCGACCCCGCGCTCAGCCCGCCGTTCATGTTGCTCAGGTCGTAGAGCAGCCCGAAGCCGCCCCGCACCGCCATTTTTCCGTCTCCCTTCACGTCCCATGCAAATCCCAAGCGCGGACTGAAGTTCTTCAGCGACGGGTTCCGGAACGGCGCGCCCAGCGTGGTGTTGGCGTCGTGCTGAATGTCCCGCAGCGCCGCTCCATGTCCGTGCGTTTCCGTCAGCGTGGTCATAAATTCATAGCGCAGTCCCACGTTCAGCATGAGATTGGACTTTATCCGCAGGTCGTCCTGGATGTAAAACCCGTAGCTGTAATAGTTGTAAAACCGGTCGAAAATCGACCCGACGGTAGCCGCCTGAATGGTGCTCGGCACGCCTTGCAGGAAGTTGGCGATATTCCCAAAGCTGACCGAGCCCTTCATGTTCGTGCCGTTCAGCGTGAAGCTCTGCCATCGATTCATCAGCGTGCCGAATTTCAGCGAGTGCCGTCCGCGCGAATAGAACAGATCGTCGCTCAGCGTGTAGACGTTCTGGAGCTTGTCGTTGGGAGCGAGGCCGTTGGTTCCCAGCGTCGTAACGGCGCCGATCCCGACCGTGCCGATCGGCTGCCCCGGAACCAGCGAGTACTGCGGCCCGATGAGGTCCGTGGGAGAAACGATGAACGTGTTGGTGCGGCTGAACGACAACCGCCCCGTGTTCAGCAGCGACGGCGTGAAGACGTGGCTCTCGGAAAGCGTCAGGTATTGGAACCGGCTTTGGCGGTCCACATGGAACTGCGGATAATCGAGCGGTGTCGTCTGCTGCGTATCGTCCACCGTGTACCGCACAAACATCGAATCATTGGTCGAAAAAGTCTGGTCCACTCGCATTTGTCCGTAATTCTCACTCGTCGGCTGGGAAAACGGAAACGTAAGCTTATCGCCCGACAGGTTGGGTAGCGGATACTGCGCGAGCAACGGCCGGATCACCGCCGGAATGGTCACCGACGCGACCGACCCCAGTTGCGGGCAGTCGGTGTTCGTGACGACTCCGCTCGCCGAGCCGCGGCATCCCGCCGGGATGGTGTTGGTAATCGTCGTTTTTCCGACACGCTCCCGGATCGCCTCATAGACCCCGTAAAAAAACGTCTTGTCCTTCTTGATGGGTCCGCCGAAGGAGCCGCCAAAGTTGTTTCGCACGTAAGGCGGCAGGCGGCGGGTTTGAGTCGCGGTCTTATAGTCGAAGAAGTTCCGGGCGTCGAGCGCGCTGTTGCGGAAAAATTCAAACGCCGAACCGTGGAACGCATTGCCTCCGCCCTTGCTAACGATCATCATCTGGCTGCCCATGGTCAGGCCATACTCGGCGCTGAACGCGCTGGTAATCAGCCGGTACTCTCGAATCCCCTCCCCCCCCAGCGTGGAGCCGCTGGTCGAGGCTGCCGCAACTCCCGTGTAGGCCTGCATGATGGCGCCGTCTAACAAAAAGTTGTTCGAACGCAGCGTGGCCCCGTTGGCGCTGAATAGCATTCCCACCAGCAGCGTGGTCGTCTGCGAGCGGTTCACGTGTTGCGCCACGCCGGTTTGCAGCAGCGTCAGGTCTACATAATTGCGACCGTTCAAAGGCAACTCCGCCACCTTCTGCTCATTCACCAAACCGCCGAGCGACCCGCTGGTGGTGTTGACGAGCGGGGCCTCCGCCGTCACCGCCACGGTCTGGCTGACCGCTCCCACCTCAAGCGTGAAATTCACGACCGCTTCCTGCGACACCGCGAGCGTCAGTCCATTGCGCACATCCACTTTGAAGCCCGCGTTTTCCGCCCGGACTTCATACGTGCCCACGGGCATCGCCGAAAAGCGATACGAGCCGTCCGCGCCGCTGACGGTTGTCCGCGACTGTCCCGTATCCGCGTTCCGCGCCGTCAAAGCAGCACCTTGCACAACGGCTCCCGTACTGTCCTTGACCGTCCCCAGAACGGTCGCCGTGGGGAGTTGCGCATAAACCGACGCGCCGGCCATCAGCAAGAAAGACAAAACTGTGACGTATTTCAACGCACACCACCTTCGCAAAAGAGTTTTTCGCGCCTTCAAATTTTGCCCAGACTAAATTGTTTAATCCCGCCCACCGGAATTGAGCAAAACTTAGCTCTGGTTCCGCCGCTTGTCAAGCCTTTTCTCGATTCGCGACGGCGTGCCCGCGTTGCGACCAAACGATCATTAGCCTTAAAATGCTGAAGTCTGAATCAAACCGGCTTTTTCAAAAATCCGGCCTACTCCACGGAGGTTGTTATGAAAATCGATGTCTTCCCGCACATTTTCCCGGTCGCCTTTTATGAAAGGATGTTGACCGTATCCGAGGCCGCTTCGAAATACATGAAGAGGCGTGTCCAGGGCCTTCCGATGCTGGTGGATTTGGAGATGCGTCTAAAACTGATGGACCAGTTCCCCGGTTACCAGCAGGTGCTGACGGCTGCGGGCCCCGGCATCGAGAACTTCTGCGACCCCAAGATTTCCCCCGAACTGGCTCGCATCGCCAACGACGGCATGGCGGAGCTGGTTGTCAAACATCCCGACCGCTTCCTCGGTTTCGCCGCTTCGTTGCCGATGAATAATATGGACGCCTGCCTCCTGGAAGTGGACCGCGCCGTGAAGCAGCTCGGAGCGCGCGGGGTCCAGATTTTCACCAACGTCAACGGCCGCCCGCTCGACGAAGTGGAATTCCGGCCTCTGTTTCAAAAGATGGCGGCCTACGATCTGCCCGTCTGGCTCCATCCCGCCCGGCCCTCTTCCTTCGCCGATTACGCCACCGAAAAGCAGTCCCGGTACGAGATCTGGTGGGTTTTTGGATGGCCCTATGAAAGCAGCGTCGCCATGGCCCGCCTGGTCTTCACCGGCATCTTCGACGAATTGCCGAACCTCAAAATCATCACGCATCACCTGGGAGCGATGATCCCCTTCTTTGAAGGCCGCATCGGGCCGGGCCTTGACAGTCTAGGAAGCCGCACTCCCCCACACGAGAAGCACCTCTACGAAAACACTCTCAAGCTTCGCCCGGTGGACTATTTCCGGAAGTTCTACGCGGACACGGCGGTTTTGGGACCGGGACCGCTCGAATGCGGCCTGGCTTTCTTTGGCGTCGATCATGTCCTCTACGGCAGCGATATGCCGTTCGATCATGAGGGAGGATATTTCAATGTTCGCGAAACGATGCGGGGAGTCGATGCGATGACGCTCGCTCCCGCCGATCGCGTCAAGATCTACGAGACCAACGCTCGCGGGCTTTTGAAGATGCCAGGGAAGGCTTGAGAGAAGTAATTGAAATCCACCTAGCCGCTGGTTTTCCTTCGAACCAGCGGCCCCGATCGGCGCCAATTCAGGAGTTCAGGAGTTTCCGATGGAACCATTCCACCTTCCGCGATGGCGTGTCACCGATTGCTGCCACGCGGTCCCGCGCGGCATCGCCTCCGCATCGCCTGCCGGCGAACCGTCCGAGCAGTCCGGCGGCACACCCACCCCGCAGGTCCGTAAATTTCCGCCGCCCCCGCCCGCCGTCAGTCCGATTGTAGATTTGATTGACACGCACTTTCACAGCGGTCCCGACGTCTTCGGCCGCTCGCTCGACGACGAGCAGGGCGCGCAGCTCTATCGGGACAATGGCATGGGCGGCGTGGTCCTCAAGAATCACGTTACCTCCACCGCCGACCGCGCCTGGTTCGTGCGCAAGCATCTCACCGGCATCAAGGTCTTCGGCGGGATCGCGCTGAATTCCGCGGTGGGCGGAATCAACCCGGACGCCGTGCAGTGGATGTGGAGAATGCAGGGAGGGTATGGCCGCTGTGTGTGGTTCCCCACAATAGACTCGGACCATCACGTCAAACACTTTGGGGACGCGCCGGAAGGAATCAAAGTCGTCGGAACGGACGGCAAGGTGCTGCCAGCCGTGCATCGGGTATTGAAAATCTGCGCCCAACAAAAGCTCGTGGTCAACACCGGCCATCTTTCCTCCCGCGAGGCTTTGGCCGTGATCGCCGCCGCTCGCGATGCCGGCGTAGACCGCATCATCGTTACTCACGCTCAATTCGAAGTGGTTAATCTCTCGCTCGAAGAAATGAAGCAGGCGGCGGCGATGGGAGCCAAAATGGAGCTTTGCGCCGCAGGTCCGCTGATGGGACCGCAGGCCCACTTGCCGTGGATGCGCGCCTGGCGCCAAGTCCGCATCCAGGAAAGCGCCCAGGCGATTCAGACGATCGGCGCGGAGCACTTCGTCCTGGGAACCGATCTGGGCCAGAGCGGCAATCCCTCACATGCCGACGGCCTCCAGATGTTCGTCGCCGAACTCCTGGCGCAGGGTGTCACAAAGGAGCAAATTAAAATCGCAGGCAGCGAAGTGGCGGGACGCTTGCTGATGGGATGAGGCGCTTCTCCGATGGGATCACGAATGGTAGCGCACTTCAAAAGTCGTGCAGCCCTCGGGCGATCTCCAAGGACCGTGCTTCATCCCCGGCGGGCGGCAGGCATACATTCCCGCCGTGAAGTTCTTTCCCAGCGGGATATCGTAAATGGCGCCTTCCAGAATGTAGACCTCTTCCCAGAAGTCATGCGTCAGCGTCCCGTTCACCGAGGTGTCCGTGCCGGGCGCCCAATTCAATATGCGTGTGGCGACGCCGGTCTTGGGATCGTGCGCAACGATGCGCTCGCGCAGGCCGGGAACGGGACCCGGAACAGGCGTCCATGCGACATCGGTAACCGGGAAGAACTCGAATTCGGGTTTGCTCATGGATGGCTCCTTCGTTCTATTCGGTTTTCGCGTTTGGGCCGGAGGGCAGTCCGTAGCTGCTCAAAAAGCTCTCCGCGCTTCGGAGCGCTTCGTCGTATCCGTAGTTGCGAAATGCATATCCCTTGGCAACGAACGGCGCCCCGGCGTAAAACATCTCATATTGCAAATGGCGGCCGGCGAACTCGCTGCCGACGATGTCCCACGCCAGCTTGAACAGTTTCACCCGCTCTTCGGGCGAGGCATTGGGCGATCGCAAATAACGTTCCATGTCGGCTTTCGTCTCTGCGCTCGTAAGATCGAGGTAAGACGACGGAAGCTGAATGACCCCTCCGCCCGCCAGCTCGCGCAATATCAGAATGGCGCGCGGATAAATCTCCGCCTGTAGTCCCATCGCCCCGTATAGGAACCGCCCATTGGGCCTCGTTACGCCGTTGCGGTCCATCACGCAGGCCGACTCCGAAGCGAGCACCAGCCCCTCTACAAAGGATGCCAGCGACGCCAGATCGCCGAGCTTCTCCTGAACCGATGGAATTCCCTCGATTCCATTCACCTGTGTGATCTTTCGCGCCACTCCCAAAATGAATTTCATCTTTGCGATCAAACGAATCTGCGCCTGATTGTTCCCCAGCACGTGCGCAGCGGTGTCGAAGAATTGCCGCCGGAGCTGCTCCACGTCGCGATAAACGAAGACGTTCTCCCAGGGTACAAATACGTCATCGAAAACTATGAGCGCATCGGTCTCATCGAACCGCGTCGAGAGCGGATAATCGAAGCTGCTGGGCTGCGAGGAGGCGTAGGGCCTGCGGCAGTAGACCTTCAGCCCGCTCGTGTTTACCGGGATCGCAAACGAGAGCGCGTATCGCTCGTCCTGCGGAGTCAGCGGCTTGATGCAACTGACAAACAGATAATCCGAGACCGCCGTGGCCGTCCCCAGCATCTGCGACCCGCGCACCACAAACCCTCCGTCGCGTTCCTCGAGCACGCCGGCTTGCAGCAACTCCTCGCTCCATCCGTGCGCCGTCACGCTGCGGTCGATCTGGGGCGGAATGATGACGTAGGTGACGAACAGGTTCTCGTCCACCACCTTGCGATAAAAGCGGCTCACGTTCTGCCCGAAGCGCCGCTCGCCCTTGTCGAACGTCTCCGGGGCGCTGGCGAATCCGGCCAGGAACCCTCCCACGTGATCCGGGCTGCGCCCTACGAATCCCTTCGAGATATCCGCCCAAGTGGCAATGGCGCGATGCCGCTCCATCAGGTCGGCTTGGGAGCGCGGAATCATGAAGACCTTATTGGCTTCCTTGCCGGTCTCCGGGGAGGTAACGATCATCCCATTCGACGGCTCGGCCGCAACATCGTAGAGCTTCGCGATGGTGTGAGCGATTCCCTCGAAGGCCCCATGCCGGGCGACGTTCTCAACTCGGGCGCCGTCCACAATGACAGTCCTGCCGTCCGCCAGCGACTCCAGGTATTGCCGTCCCGTCCTCATGCGTTTCACCTTTCAATCAGAGCCGCGACCGCAAGGGAGCGGTTGCTCCGACTCTGCGGCAGCCCGCTTCCGCTCCCTTGCGGTCGCGGCTCTGATCAGGAGCGAATCAGTCTGCACTCGTACGAAAGCTTCGAGTGCTCCGGTAACTCCAGCTCGCAGCCAAAGTAATCCGTAAACAAAAATTCCTTGGAGAGTAGCGGAAGCGTTCCCATCAGCAGCACTGTTCCCTCCAGCCCGCCGCCAATGTGCCCCTTCAGGCGATCCAGCAAATCCGGAGGAGAAAGCAATTGCCCGAGCTTCCCCGACTGGTACAATCGCCGCTCCGGCCCTGGCTCCACCCAGCTTCGCAGCGCGATTTCATCCCACGCGCCCGCCACATCGCGATACTTCCAGACTCGCTCGCTCAGCGGCTTTGGGAATAGCTTGGAACGCGCGATCGAGCGGCGCTCTTCCTCGCGATCGGTAAAATCGACGATGACGGAGACGAGCGCGTCTGCCAAATTGTTCCCAGGAAACAAGAGCGCAGGCTCCGCTTCGCCCGACACCCGGCTTGCCCCCACCACAACTTCTCTCTCGATGGTCGCCCACGAAGCGTCGATCGGATACGCCGTCGGCACGCTGTCAGGCGCCGGAATGCCTTGCCGTTCCAGCTCCGCAATGTGAGCGTGGACCTGGCTGGCGTCGCGCCCCGTAAAGCCCGCCACCAGAACGCGGCGCACCTCGAACTCCACGGGAGCCCTATCGAATTTCAACATCAGCTTCATTCTCATCGGGAAAGGCTACTCCAAACCAGCCGGGACCCGCAACGCAGACCGTGCCGCATCACGATTCCCACGGATTCAAGACCGGCACTTGCGCCACTTCAAAATCTCCGCTGTTTCGCGTGACCATGGTGAGATTGTAATGCAGCGCGGTGGCGGCAAGCAGGCCGTCGATAATCGCCAACGGCCTCCCCTTGCGTTTGGCCTGAGCGGCAAGCAGGCCCCATCGATTGGCCACTTCCCCATCAATCGGCAACAGGCGGCCGGAGAACCGTGTGTGGAGTTCCACCTCCAGCCATGTCTCCAGACGGGTTCGCCGTCTGCTTTGGGGAAGAGCGGCCAGTCCTTTGCGAATTTCCCCCAGCGTCAGGACGCTGAGGTATAACAGCCGTTCATCGGCCGCGTCCATCCACTCCATGACTCGCGGATGAGGCCTCAACCGAACCAGTTCTGAAATACAATTCGTGTCGAGCAGAAAGCCGCTCATAGCCCCCTTTTGTCCCCCCTACAGCTCAATGTCCCGGCCGGTATCCTTGTCCCTCTCAAACCGCAATTCGAGGCCGACCAAAGGGGATTGCCGGAAGAATTCCACCAAACTTTTCGGTTGCCGGGCGCGGGCAACGAGTTGATCGAACTGCTCCACAGGCATCATGACTACGGCTTCCTTGCCTTGCCGCGTAATGAATTGCGGTCCTTCCGTTCGCGCCAGGCGGAACACCTCGCTGAAACGAGCCTTGGCCGTTTGAACCTGCCACGAGCGGCCGGCCGCCGGGAGGCGATTGTGGATCGCGGGTGTAATCTTGCGATGCAGTTTTTTCAGAGGCATATAGCTCCTTCATAGATGACTAGTTTGACTAGTCACAATTATAAAGGAATCCAAAAGTTCCGTCCACCTTCCGGCCCAAACATATTGAGAGAGCGGAAAGTGGACAGACGCGGCCTGCAATTCGCACTTCCCTAACACTATTCCTTACTTCCACCCATACTCCGCCCACCGACGGTCTACCAAGGCCTCGTCCTCCGGCGATGGCTGCACCGTGGGCGGAAACCGTCCTTCCCACTCGGGTTTTGGGTCGAACATCCAGGTGCGCGTGGCGTCGATCAGCACGCGGTTCCAGATCCCGGAACCCAGCTTCGCGATGTTTCTCTCCTCAAGCGGCGTCGACGGATCGGCGGGAGACCCGAACGAGCCGGGGAAGATCACGATGTCGTCCTGGCCAGCGTTCACGCGGTATGCAATCGCCCAATCGAGCTGCTCGTAGTCGCTGATATCGATGTCGTCATCTACGACGATCACGTTCTTGTAGCGCCACTGCGCCGCGCCCGACCCCCAAAGCGCCGCCGCCACCTGTTTGGCATGCCCTTGATACCGCTTGTTGATGGCCACGCAGACGTTGGTCCCGTTGGTCACCGGATGCACGTGAACATTGACGACGCCGGGCACGCCTTGCTGTTCCAGGATATTCCACCCGATGGCCGCCCGCTGGATCGAGGACATGGTGCTATTTTCGCTCGACGATCCCGGCAGCGTCCCCTCCTGCGTGCCGCGCAGGATCGGATCATTGCGATAGGTGATGCATTCCACTTTGATGACAGGGCGCGGCGTTGGGATATCGCTGTTGTGTCCGGTGTACTCGCCGAAGGACCCTTCCGGCTCAAACGTTTTCGGATCGGGGTCCACGGTCCCTTCGATGACGATCTCGGC
>ORMF010540687.1_pt1 | contig 40905 bp, 29 predicted proteins | sample 1779871 | NCBI WGS metagenome assembly ORMF01 (sample SAMEA104232316, study PRJEB22302) | groundwater metagenome | biome: forest; feature: aquifer; material: groundwater | place: USA | collected 2011-08-07 | depth 5.4 m
AACGCCAATCAACGTGATAGTGCAGGTCGGCGAGCGTCTTCAGCAGGCGGTGAAACACCGATCGCGACCGCAGGCGCGGTACGTTCTCCATCGTTACCAGCTCGGGCATCAGCTCGTGCACGAGCCGGCCAAACTCGTCCAACAGGCTCCACTCGTCGCTTCGGCGCGAACCGGCGCGACGAAGCGCCGAGAAAGGCCTGCATGGCGCGCAACCTGCCAGCAACCGGATGGAGCCCGTTGGGTATAGCGGCGCCAACTCCGCTCCGCTAAGTTCGGCGACGTCTCGCCGAAAGAACCTGGCGCCGTTGTTCGCAACGAATGGATACTCGCAGGCTGGGTCGACATCGAACCCGGCCACGATCGAGATGCCTGCGTTTTGAAGCCCGTAGGTGAGCCCGCCGGCGCCGCAGAAGACGTCGATCCCGACGATGCGGGCAGGGGAGTTGGTGACCATACGCGAGATACTAGCGCAAGCGTCCGCGCTCGTCGACGACCAACAGCAAGCGCTCCTGGGGGCGGTCGAGGCCGACGTCTCGACCGCGTCTGCGGCCACGTTACGTGTGCGGCTCCTCCGCTCGTCAGCGCGGCGGCGGTTGCTTCGGGCTACGATGCCCCGATGATCTTGACGCCTCCAACCGTCGAGTCGATGCTCAGGGTCGTGCGGACCAAGGTTCGCTTGATCGAACTGGGGCGCATCTTCAGCGTCACCGTTCCCGCCGCCGCGACGGTCGAGGGCCAGGTGGCAGCGCTCGCGGGGGTCCCGTTACTGGGTTTTCGCGATCTCATTGCGGTGCTCACGCGCGAGGAGCTGCGCAGTGCTTGCCGGGCGCACGGGCTCGATGGGACCGAGCGGTCGCGTGCCGTGCTCGTCCAGCGACTCCTTGATGCGCACGGCGCGGTCTGTGGCCCACCACCGGCGGCGTACTTCACCGGGTCGTCGGGGCACCGCGATGGCCCGGGCGTCGGCGACGTCGTGGGCGTGCGCCATCGCCAGTATCTCGTCGAGGCGGTGGTCGCGCCTCCCGAGGTCGGCCACGCCACACGCGTGGCGCTCGTCTGCCTCGACGATGACAACCAGGGACGGCGCCTGGAGGTCCTCTGGGAGTTGGAACTGGGCGCCAAGATCCTCGACCACCAGACCCATCTGCCGCCGAACGTCGATCGCCTGGATCCGCCGCGGCACTTCGCGGCCTATCTGCACGCGCTCAAGTGGAACTCGGTGACCGCAACGGATGCGCGGCTATTCCAGGCGCCGTTCCGCGCCGGGATCAAAATCCTCAACCACCAGCTCACGCCGCTGAAGAAGGCGCTGGAGCTGCCGCGCGCGAACCTGTTCATCGCCGACGACGTGGGTCTCGGGAAGACCATCGAGGCTGGGCTCGTCGCCCAGGAGCTGATCCTCCGCCAGCGCGTCGACTTCGTCGTGATCGTCTGCCCGGCAGCCGTCGCGTTGCAGTGGCGCGACGAAATGCGGAAGCGCTTCGGCCTGCAGTTCGAGGTCTACTCGCGCGCCTTCGTCGATCGCCGTCGGCAGGAGCGCGGCTTCGGCGTCAACCCGTGGACGACGCACAATCGGTTCATCATCAGCTATCAGACGCTGCGGCGGTCGGAACACCTTGAGCCGCTCCGGCAGCGGACCGGCGATCGGGTCCGCAAGTCGCTGCTCATCCTCGACGAGGCCCACACTGTGGCTCCCGCATCGGCCAGCAAGTACGCGGTCGACTCGACCACGACCGAGCTGGCGCGCAGGCTCGCCCCGTGCTTCGAGAACCGGCTGTTCTTGTCGGCAACGCCGCACAACGGCCACAGCAACAGCTTCTCGGCGCTGCTTGAGATCCTCGACCCGCAGCGCTTCACGCGCGGAGTTCCTGTCCGGGCTGCTGCCCGAGACGCAGTTCTTGTCCGCCGTCTCAAGCGCGATCTTCGCGAGCTTGGAATTGGCGGCTACCCGGATCGGCACTCGGTGCAGGTTGACCTCGTGCATGCCGACGGCCAGTGGTCTGGACGCTACGGTGGCGAGGCGGGCCAGTACGACCTCGGATCCGCGACGGACGTCGAGCTGGTGCTCGCCGATCTCCTACGGAGTTACAGGGATCTCGTCTGTCCGATCAAGGGACTTGGCCGGCTCGTGTTCGTCAACCTGCAGAAGCGTCTGCTGAGCAGCGTCGATGCGTTCTGGCGCACCCTGCAAGTTCACGCGGAGAAGGTGGGTCACCGCGCCGCGATGGACCTGCGCGATGCCAAGACGGTTGACTTCGCGACCGACGACGACGGTGACGAGTACGGAGCCTCGGACGACGAAGAGGAAGCGGCCCTCGCGCAAGACGTGGCGGACGCGTCGCGCGCGCTGGAGACGCCGGCCGGGCGAGCCCGGGATCTTCTCGACCAGATGCTCGGCCTCGCCGGGCAGCACGGCAGTGCGCCGGAGGCGCGCATGCTCGCCCTGCTCGATTGGGTCCGGCGGGGCCAATGCCGTGGTGCTCGTGCCGGCGGCGGCGACAGGCTCCCGGCGGCTGATCGCCGCTGGACGGACCGGCGCGTCATCATCTTCACGGAGTACGGTGACACGAAGCGGAAGCTCGTCCGGTTCCTGCGCGCGGCGGTCGAAGCCACGGACGACGCTGACCTGCGGATCATGGAGTTCCACGGCGGAATGTCCGACGTTCAGCGCGAGGAGGTGCAAACTGCGTTCAATGCCCCGCCCGACCGCCATCCGGTGCGGATCCTCGTGTGCACGGACGCGGCCCGCGAAGGTGTCAATCTCCAGGGGCACTGCGCACATCTCTTCCACTACGACGTCCCGTGGAACCCTGCCCGGATGGAGCAGCGCAACGGTCGCATCGACCGAACGCTGCAGGCTTCGCCCGACGTCTGGTGTTACTACTTCCACTTTCCGCAGCGCGCGGAAGACGCCGTGTTGGCCACCGTGGTGAAGAAGGTCGAGAGGATTCGATCCGAGCTGGGGTCTCTCGGCGACGTCGTGATGGGCCGGATCGACGCGACCCTCGCACGGGACGGCATCACGGTGGACACGGGCCGCGCCGTCGACGCTGCCGACGACTTGGGTTCGCGGACGGCCGTCGCGGAGGGCGAGCTGGAGGCAACCCGCACGCTGAACCGCATTCGCGCCGAGCTTGACGATGCCGGCCGCATCCTCGACACGTCGCGACGCGTCGCGGACTTCGATCCGCGCCTGCTGCGCGACGCCCTCGATGTCGGGTTCGAGCTGAGCGGCGCCACGGGGCTGGCGCGATCCGCGTCCGATGGCGATCGTGACGACGTTCCCTACACGCTACCCGCCCTACCACCAACCTGGGACGCCACTCTGGACAGCGTGCGGTCTGCCCGCGGGCGCGACGAGAGCCTGGGGGAGTGGCGCGATCGCCCGGTTCTGCCGGTCGTATTCCATGCGCCGGAGCAGATGACCAGCGACGTCGCCCACCTGCACCTGCAGCACCCGCTCGTGCAACGCGTGATGTCACGCTTCCTTGCACAAGGGACGAGTGCACACGACCTGACGCGGGTGACGGTCGTCGTGACCAACCACGAGGCGAGCGTGCGGGTGTTGGGCTTCGGCCGCTTGTCGCTGTTCGGCGCGGGAGCCAGCCGTCTTCACGATCAGCTCGTCGCGGTCGCCGCGCCGTGGTTCGAGTCCGGAGGACCGAAGCACCTCAAGCCCTTCGCGGACGAGCGCGCGGACCGACGCGCGCTTGAGCGTCTGGAGGACGCCCTTCGCGACGCACCCACGCTCGACCGCGTGTCGGCGCGCGTCCAGCAGCGCTTGCGCGAGGCTGCGCCGGGTGACTTCGCGACGTTGTGGGAAGCGATTCGTGTGGAGGCCGATGCCCTGGCCCAGGATGCGCGACGGAAGCTGGACGCGCGTGGACATGCCGATGCCGAGTTGCTGCGGGAGCTGCTGAACGACCAACGGCGGGGCATCGAGGTCCGCCGAGACGAGATGGCGACGGCCCAGTGGCTGCGGGACCTCGGGGTCCTTCCGGCAGACCAGCGGCGTCAGCTCGACGCAGATCAAGCAGCGATGCAGGGGCGCCTCGCCGCAATCACGGCCGAGCTGGCGAGCGAACCGGCGGAGATCGAGGACCTCTATCGCGTAGCGCTGGTCAGGCTCGAACCCGTCGGGCTCATCTACCTGTGGCCCGAGTCACGCACATGACCGACGTCGAGACCGACTACCACGAGTCCTGGCTCGGGATGGTGCAGCCCACCGAAGGGCTCGTCGTGTCGGTGCCGGTCCTCCGCGACGCCCAGTGCATGAACCGCCTCACGCCGTCTGAACATCATCGTTTCGCCGCTCTGTGTCCGCCGAACGCGTCTGGACAGTGCCATGTCGCGGACCTCGACGAGATGTTAGGCGACACGCTCGGTCTCGGTCGGGAGATGTGGGATCGCGACGGCACCATCCCGCCAGCTCTCATCATCGTCGATGGCCAGCAAGTCGTGCGTCCCACTCGGGCGCTGCGTTACCCCGACTTCGCACGACCTGAGCTTGCGCCGGTCGCCGGGTCCGCGGCCGCCCGTGCTGCTGCGGCATACGCGATGCTGGTTTGGGACGTGCCGCTCGGCCTCGACCTCGACAAGGCCGAGGCGACCACAGGCCCGTGGCGGTACCCTCCGGCCGGGAAGTTTGATCGCCTGCTGCGCCACTCCCGAGTTCCGATCGGGCTGCTGACAAATCGCCGCGACCTACGCCTCGTCTACGCGCCGCCTGACCAGGCGACAGGCTCGATCACGTTCCGGGTGCCTCACATGGTCGCGACCGGCGGCCGACCGATCCTCGAAGCGTTCGTGATGTTGCTGTCGCACACGCGCTGGTTCGGGGTCGCCGAGGAGCATCAGCTCCACCGCATCCTCGCGGACAGCCGTGCCCGCCAGGCCGACGTGACGACCGCGCTGGCGAAGCAGGTCCTCGAAGCCCTTCAGATCCTGCTGGCTGGGTTCGAGAGTGCCGCAGAGCGCGACGACTGGGATCTCCTTGGCGATGCCCTGGAGCGGTCGGACGACCACCTGTATGGCGGCCTGCTTACGGTGCTGTTGCGTTTGGTCTTCCTGCTCTATGCCGAGGATCGCGAGCTGCTCCCGGTCGACGATGCGTTCTACGCGGAGCACCTGAGCGTGCTCGCGCTCTACGATCAGCTCCAGCGCGATCGCGGCCTGTTCCCCGACACGATGAGCCGGCGATTCGGCGCGTGGGGCCGGTTGCTCGCCGTGTTCCGCGCGGTGTACCTCGGCGCGCAGCACGCGAGCTTGCGCATTCCCGCGCGCCGTGGCGAGTTGTTCGATCCGCACCGCTTTCCGTTCCTCGAAGGCTGGGGTCCAGGTGGGTCGGCGCCGATCTCGCAAGCCTCCGATCGCGCGGCCGTGCGCGTCCCGACGATCGACGACGGAACGGTGTACGACGTGCTGCACCGGCTTCGCGTCTTGGACGGCCAGCGCCTGTCGTACCGGACCCTAGATGTCGAGCAGATTGGGAGCGTGTACGAGGCACTGATGGGCTACCACGTCGTTCGCCTGCCAGCGCCCGCCATGTGCCTTCAGCCGCGCGGCGTGTGGGTTACCGCGCAGGAGATCATCGCGGCACGACCGGCCGACAAGTGGCTCCAAGCTGAAGTAGGGCTGAGCCGAAGCGATGCGAAGAAGCTCGCCGCCGCGATCAAGGCCGTGGATGCCAGCGACCCAGACGCGGTGCTGTCGGCGCTGGCGACGAATCGGGCCAAGGGGTCGGCGCGCGCACCGGCAGGTCGGCTGGTCCTGCAGCCCGGGCGCGAGCGACGGAGATCCAGCTCACACTACACACCGAGGAGCTGGTCCGAGCCGGTAGTGCGGCGCACACTGGAGCCGTTACTCGCGTCCATGAAGCCGTTCCCGAAGGCAAAGGCCATCCTCGACCTCAAGGTCTGCGATCCAGCCATGGGGTCGGGGGCGTTCCTGGTGCAGGCATGCCGCTTCCTCGGGGAGCACTTGGTGCGTGCTTGGTCACGGGAGGGGCAGCTTGAGCGCATCGCCGGCGAGCATCCGGACGTCGACCACCACGCACGCCGGCTGATCGCACAACGCTGCCTCTATGGGATCGACCGCAACCCCTTCGCCGTCAGCCTCGCCAAGCTCTCGTTGTGGCTGGCTACGCTGGCGAAGGACGAGCCGTTCACGTTCGTCGACCACGCCCTTCGATGTGGCGATGCGCTCGTCGGCTTGACCTTCGAGCAGCTTCGGGGGTTCGCCTGGTCCCGCCCCAAACGCCCCGGCAAGGGGCGGCGGGCCAGCCAGGCTCCGCTGTTCGCGACGGAGCTTGAGCACGCGCTGTCCGAAGCGATCGAGCTGCGACAGCGCATCTGCGATCTCGCGGCGGAGGAGGCGCCGCCGGCTCAGCGCGAGCGCGAACGGCTGCTGGAGGACGCCGTCGACGCGATGGATCGGATACGCGCGGCGGCCGACCTGTGCGTCGGCGCGTTCTTCGACGCCAGCTCGGCCACGGCACGGGAGGCCGAGCGGGCGCGCCGATTCGGCCTCGTCGAGGAGTGGCTCGGGACGACCGAGCCCTTACCCGCGGAGCTGCTGGCGCTCCGAGAGCGCGTGCGCACGGCATTGAACCCGTTCCATTGGGGGCTGGAGTTTCCGGAGGTGTTCTTCGAGGGACGACCCGACCCGCTGGACGAGGGCCGCACGAACCAGGGAGCGCTGTTCGATGCCTTCATCGGAAATCCACCGTTCGCGGGCAAGAACGGGATCAGCGACACCCATGGCGACGCGTATCTGCCGTGGCTTCAGGCGATCCACGAGGGTGCTCACGGGAACGCCGACTACTCCGCGCACTTCTTCCGCCGATGCTCCACCTTCCTGGGCCGCCATGGCACGATCGGGCTCATTGCCACGAACACCATCGGTCAAGGCGACACGCGCGCCACTGGGCTGCAGCCTCTGGTTTGCAACGAGGGATGCGAGATTTACGAGGCGACCTCGTCGACCCCCTGGCCGGGCGACGCGGCGGTCTCGGTTGCGGTCGTTCATCTAGCGCGAGGCCGACCGGCTTCCGCGTGTTCTGAACGGCGTCTCGACGACCTACCGGTGGCTGCGATCGACTCGCGGCTCCGCGGGCAACGAGAGCGCGACGACCCGCAGCCGCTTCACGCCAACGCCGGGTTGAGCTTCCAAGGGAGCATCGTGCTCGGCATGGGGTTTACGTTGACCCCGCCTGAGCGGGACGCGCTCGTAGCCAAGGATCCCCGCAACGCGGAACGGATCTTTCCGTACCTGGGCAGCGAGGAGATCAACACATCGCCGACGCAGACGTTTGACCGCTACGTGATCAACTTCGGGACCATGGAGCTGGCGGAGGCCGAGACGTGGCCAGACCTCATGGCGATCGTTCGCGAGAAGGTGAAGCCCGCGCGCGACCAGAACAAGCGAGCCGTACGCAGCAAGTTCTGGTGGAGATTCGGCGAGACCGCACCCGCGCTCAATGCAGCCCTGGTCCCGCTCAAACGGTGCCTCGTGACCGGGCGTAATGCGACGCACCTGACTGTCGCCTTTCAGCCGACGGACCGCGTCTTCAGCGAGCAGTTGATCGCATTTCCCCTTGAGCGGTACGGGCACTTCGCGGTCCTGCAGTCGCGCGTCCATGCCGCGTGGGCGTGGCTGTTGATGTCAACGATGAAGGCCGATCCTCGATACACGCCGTCGCGTTGTTTCGAGACGTTCCCATTCCCCATTCCGGACCCGCGGGCCGTGTCGCCGACCCTGGATGCCGTAGGGGAACGCCTGTACACCGCGCGCGCCGCGCACATGGTCGCTGCGCAGCAAGGCCTGACCGCCACGTACCACGAGCTTCTGGACACCCGCTGCGTCGCCGCACCGATAGTCGAGCTGCGCCGACTCCACGACGAGCAGGATCGCGCGGTCCTCGCGGCCTATCGAGAGCATGCGGGATGGCCCGACATCCCAATTCCACCCTATGGCACGCCCTCGAATGACGCCGAGCGCGCCGCGCTGCACGCCTTCGAGGACACCGTGATCGAGCAGCTCTTCGCGCTCAATGCCGAGCGCGCGGCCGCGGAGGAGGTGGCGAGCACGCCATCGGCTCCGCGCAGGAAGCGGCGGTCAACCGGGAACGATGCGACCCTGTTCGAGGACACCGACTCATGACCTCCTCCGTCACGGTGAGGGACCACGTCGTTCGCGCCCTGGAAGCCGATCTCGTCGGGCCGTATACGCCCCCTGCGGATGACGGCGGGAACGCGATCGAGGTGCTGCCGCTGGCTCCGTCGTGCTGGTACCTGACGGGCTTCCTCGCACCCCAGGAGGGCCGCCAGGACGACGCCGACCCGACCGACGACGAGCAACTCCCCGCCGGCTCGGACGAGGGCACAGAGGAGGCCGGTACCGAGGAGCCCGAGCCCAAGCAGCGCCACCGCCTCCCCGCTTCCATCGGGCTGTCGCTGCTGATTCCGGCCCCGATGCCGGGAGAAGCCGTTCGCGTCACGGCGACCTGGGCCGATTACGTCGCCGCGGACTCTGCGCCGCCGGGCGCCGCTGCGAAGGGGCGCCGCGCGCGACTTCAATGGCGCCGCGCGCCGCGCGCTCCCCTGACACTCGACATCGCCCTCGTCGCCGACATTCGAGTTCCGATTGCCAACACCGGTGGCGTGTCGATCGTCGGCTACCTGAAGCCCGCCGAGGCTCCTGGCCTGGCGTCCGGCACGCACGCGTTGGCCCTGTTTCTCGTGAATGGTCGAACCCCACGCGATCGTCCAAGGCAGGACGAGGCGTTCATGTTTCAGGTGAGCCTCGACGTGCAGCACCCGCGTCACTTCGAGCCGCGACCTACTCGGCAGGGTGAGCGGTCCCGCGAGTGGGAGGAGCGGGTGGTCGACCTTCAGCTCCGCAATGCCGTGGAGTACGCCGTAGGACACGGCGCATCGGTCGAGATTGTCGTCGAGCCGGGATCGCCCGTTCGAAGCGTTCGGACGACGTGGTTGCCGATGGCAGACGTGCGCCGCGTGGTCACGCACGAGGTCCCCGGCTTCGTGCCCGACATGGAGGCTCTCAGCCAACTGCCCGACGGTGCGGCGGCGCGGGCAGCACTCGATCCGTTGCTGACTGCGTACGGCGAGTGGATATCGACGCAGAGCCGAGTCGCAGTCGACGGCGACGGCCGCCGGGCCGAGACGCGCGACGAGTTGGTTCGGCGCGCAGGTGTGGCGCTGTCGCGCATCCGCTCGGGCCTCGACGTGCTCGCCCGCGATGCCGACGCATGGGTCGCGTTCCGGCTCGCGAACCGCGCGATGGCGATGGCAGCGCGCGCGCGCAGCCCCGAGCAGTACGACGCGGTGCGGCGCCCCACGTGGCGCTTGTTCCAACTCGCCTTCGTGCTGCTCAACCTTCGCGGCCTGGTCGATGGCGACGGTGAGAACGCGGATCGCGAGGCGCGGCTCGATCGAGAGACGGTTGAGTTGATCTTCTTTCCGACCGGTGGCGGCAAGACGGAGGCATACCTCGGCGTCATCGCTTTCGTACTCGTGCTCCGGCGGCTACGCGGGCGGCCGGCGCCAGATCGCGGTCTTGGCGTCGCTGTCTTGCTCCGATACACGCTGCGCCTCTTGACGCTCGACCAGCTCGGCCGCGCGGCGACCCTCGTTTGTGCGCTCGAACTGCTGCGACGCGAGAATGTCGACCAGCTCGGCGAGGAGCGCTTCGCGGTGGGCCTGTGGGTCGGCCGGACAGCGACGGCCAACACGATCAAGGCGGTGGCCCGGCAGATCACCGAGTACAAGTCGAACCCTTCGCCCAACGCCCCGAGCCCGTTCCCGCTGACGAACTGTCCGTGGTGCCGCGCACCGCTAACGCGGGACAGCCTGACGCTGACGCCGCATCGCGACAAGGCCACCGGTGTGCGAGTCGCGTGCGTGCGATGCGAGTTCTCCGCGGCGCGCAACGCGGGCGGCCTGCCGGTGGTGTTCGTGGACGAGCAGGTTTACCGCGAGCTTCCGCCCTTCCTGATCGCCACCGTCGACAAGTTTGCGATGCTGCCTTGGCGCGGGGAGACGGGCATGCTGTTCGGGCGCGTGACCGCGCGCCGGGGCGCCCAATTCTTCGGTCCGCTCGACGGCACGGTCTCCGGCGCCGAGCCGCTCGTGCACGGCCTGCGGCCACCAGAGCTGATCGTGCAAGACGAGCTGCACCTGATCTCCGGCCCCTTGGGCACGCTGGTCGGACTGTACGAGACGGCCATCGGCGCGTTGTGCGAGCGCCGTATGGGCGGCATCCCGACCGCGCCTCCCAAGATCATCGCTGCCACGGCCACCGTCCGGCGCGCACAGGCGCAGATTGCGGCGCTGTTCGGGCGCGCTGACGTCGCGGTGTTCCCGCCGGCCGGCGCGGACGACTCCAGCACGTTCTTCGCGCACCTCGACACGGTGGCACCGGGCCGCCGGTACATCGGCGTCGCGGCGTCCGGGCGGTCGATGAAGGCGATCCTTCTCCGAACCTACGTCGCGCTGCTCGCCGCCGCCCAACATCAGCACGACGGCGCCGAGAACGCGCCGCCGGCGGATCCGTATCTCACGCTCGTGGGATACTTCAACAGCTTGCGCGAGCTGGGCGGCATGCGCCGGCTCGTCGAAGATGAGGTTCGCGCGCGGGTTCATCGGGCCGAGGAACGCCGGCCTCTCTCGGCTCAGCCACCTCACCGGTGGTCGCGGAACCGCAAGATCGCGGACGAGCCCGTCGAGCTGACCAGTCGCGAGCCGACGAATCGCGTCGCTCAGGCGCGCATGCGGCTGGGCCGGGTGTTCGGCGAGGCCGACACCGTCGACGTTCTACTGGCCTCGAACATGATCTCGGTCGGGATCGACATTGAACGCCTGGGGCTCATGGTCGTCGCAGGGCAGCCCAAGACCACGAGCGAGTACATCCAGGCGACGAGCCGGGTGGGCCGCGCCGCGGACAAACCGGGCCTTGTGGTGACGTGCTTCAACCTGATGAAGCCTCGCGATCGCTCACACTACGAGCGATTTGCCGCCTACCACGGCAGCTTCTACCGTTCGGTCGAGGCGACCAGCGTCACGCCGTTCTCGGGTCCGGCGCTCGATCGCGGCCTAGCCGGAACACTCGTCGCGATCACCAGGCTTCTGGAGCCGACACTGACTGCGCCTGGCGCCGCGATGGAGATCGAGGCCCTGCGCGAGCTGGCCGAATATGCGGTGTCCGCGATCGCGAACCGCGCGGGTCAGCTCGCGTCACTGGACGGTCCGGCCAAGGAGGCGCTCGCTGAGTCGCTCCGGCGGCGCAGTCGAAGCCTCGTCGATGCCTGGGTCAACCTGGCGCGCGCGGCACGTGCAGGTGCGTCGCGTCGCTGCTACTCACCCTATGACCTGGCGCGCGAGGGGAAGCCGATGTTGTTCACGTCAACCGACGAGGATCCGCCGCCGCCGGACACGGACGATGCGCGGTTCGCGGCGCCGACTTCCATGCGCGACGTCGAGCGGGCCGTTCACATCTGGGTTCAGCCGCGCGCGCTGGGCGGGCCCCGTGGCTAGGCCGCGTCGCACGGCAGCGGGGCGCCGCGAGCTTCGTCGCCCGGATGGGGTTCTTCGTCAGAGCCAGGTCGTATCGACCTTCGGCCCGGGGGCGATGGTCGACCTCGTCGATCACGCCGTTCTGATCGGTGGGCTCAACCACTGGGGCAGCGCGCGCGGAATGCGAGTGATCCAAGAGCCGCGACTCCGCGATGCGTTGGTTGGACGCATGGCGGCGGCAGCCCTAACTCTCGACTTGGAGACCGCCTTTCGCGAGCCTCCCGCCGGCGACGATGACGATCCCACGACAGCGTGTGGCATCCAGGCCTTGGAGTTTCCGCAGTGGTTCGTCTGCCAGGATGAGACCTGCCGAGCGCTGGTCCGTAGCGAGCTGTTGGACAAGAAGCGCGGCCGGCTGCACCACGCGTGCAGTCGGGACAAGACCACGGAGTGCGTTCCCGTCCGGTTCGTGTTCGCCTGTCGCCGGGGCCACTGCAGTGAGTTTCCCTGGCGCTGGTTCGTGCATCGAAAAACGGGGCCCTGTCCGAACCCCGCGTTTCGGCTCGAAGAAGGGGTGACGGGCGACTTCTCCGAAATCCATGTCCGGTGTGTGTGCGGCGCCAGCGAGCCCTTGTCTGCCGCCCACGTACGCGAGCAGCTTCCGGACTGCACCGGGGAGAGACCGTGGCTCGGCCCCGACGGTCAGGAGACCTGCGACGAGAAGCCGCGCTTGCTCGTCCGCACCGCGAGCAACAGCTACTTCACCCAGATCGTTAGCGCGCTGTCGATTCCCGATCCGGGCAAGGAACTGGAGGACGGCGTTCGCGGTGTGTGGGACGTCATGCGCGACGCAACCGCAGCGACGCTTCCGGCATTTCGCTCCATCGGCAAGGTCCGCGCGGCGCTCGGGCGATTCACTGACGGCGACGTTCTCGCCGTGGTTGACGCGCTCAAGGCGGGCCAGGCCGGCCCACGCGAGCCGCTGCGTACGGCGGAGTTCGACCAGTTCCTCAGCGTGCCCAACGAGGGGCCGGGCGATCTCCCTCAGCAAGACGACGTGTTCTTCGCGCGTGCGGCATCGGCGGAACGGGATCGCCCGCCCGCCATCAGATCCGTCGTCGTTGCCCACAAGCTGCGCGAGGTGCGCGCGCAGATTGGCTTCACGCGGCTGGAAGTGCCGACGGCGAACCTTCAGGGCGAATACGACATGCGCGTCGAGTCCGCTGCGCTCGGGCTCGACGTGAATTGGCTACCCGCGACCGAGATCCGCGGCGAGGGCGTCTTCATCGCGCTCGACGAGGCCGCGGTTCGGACCTGGGAGCTTCGCCCCTCCGTGGAGGCACGAAGCTCCCAGTTGCGCGCGGCGTACGAGGCGTGGGCGAGGACGGTGCAGAACCCGCCGGAGTTTCCCGGCGCCCGCTTCTACATGGTGCATTCGCTGGCGCACCTGCTCCTGACCGCGATCTCGCTGGAGTGCGGCTATCCCGCGAGCGCGATTCGAGAGCGGATCTACTGTGCTCCGGCCGATGCCAGCAGGCCGATGGCGGCCATCCTTCTTTCGACGGGAACGTCTGGGCACGAGGGCACGCTGGGCGGGCTGGTCGAGCAGGGTGCGCGAATCACCGAGCACCTTCGCCGCGCCTGGGACCTCGGTGTCCTGTGCTCGAACGACCCGGTGTGCGCCCACCACGATCCGGATCGCGATCCAACGGAGCGGCAACTGGAAGGTGCGGCATGCCACGGCTGCCTGTTCATCGCCGAGTGCTCGTGCGAGCGATTCAACCGCTACTTGGACCGCGCCTTGGTCGTTCCGACGCTCGGCCGCGCGCCCGATCTCGCCTTCTTCCCGGTGCGCCCGCAGTGGAAGTCGGACTGACCCGCGTCGCCTTGGCAGACCTGGAACGGCTGCAGCGGTTACTCGCGACCGGGCGCCTCGCGGCCCCGCTCACGGCGACATCGCTGCAGGCGGCCGGCCTCGACCACGTCGCCAGCGCCATGGCGCCCTTCGCGGCTCTCGATGCGCCAGCCCTCGTCGCGGTTGTGAGCGTCGCGGTCGCGGAACGTACTCAACGCCCCGTCCCGCGCGTTGATCACGTCTGGACAGGGCCCGACACGAAGGCGAGCGGTGCGCGGGACACCGCCGTGGTCGTCCGCGAACTGCTGGGTTCCGCGCGGCGATCCGTGCTGATCGCGGGCTTCGCGTTCGACCATGGCAAGGACATCTTGGCTCCGCTCCACGAGGTCATGGTCCGCCATCGTGTCGCGGCCAGCCTGTTCGTCGACCTCGGCCCGTACGAACGCCCCGGCGCGCCGAGCGACGCGCGCGTCGCCGCAGTGGACCTGTTTCTCGCGCAGAACTGGCCGTTCGGCGATCCGAAACCGGACATGTACTGCGACCGGCGGTCGGACGATCCCGGTCGCCGCTGCAGCCTCCATGCGAAGTGCGTCGTCGTTGACGACGAGCGAACGCTCATCACGTCGGCGAACTTCACGGAGCGCGGGCAGGCGCGCAACATCGAGCTGGGCGCGCTGATCGACGACCCGGGGTTTGGCCGCCAGGTCGTCGAGCACTGGCGCGGGCTCGCGTTAGCCGGCCTCTTCGTCCGGCCAGGGCGATAACTCCGATGCCGATCATCCACGAGCATCGCCTGCTACAGCTGGAAGGCATCGTTGAGGTGGAACGTCTCAAGGGCGTGTGGAAGAGTTCCGTTCGCCCCGGGCTTCGGCACCAGACGGCGCCCGACATACACGACTACCTCGACATTCACTACGCGCTTGAACCCTTCTGCGCTGCATTGCGCGACGTGGTCATGGCTGGCGCTTACCGTCCCCGTGAGCCCGACGTAATCGCGACGGAGAAAGGTCGGGGCCTGATGAGGCACCTCCTCGTTCCTTCTCCAGCCGACGCCCTGCTCCTTCAATCGCTCGCCAATGCGCTGGAACCGATGATTCTCGACAGCCGCCCGTCGAAGCGAGCGTTTTACGCGCGGAGTCACAAGGGGCCAGACATCGAGCAGTTCTTCACGCGCGTGACGTACCCGTGGTGGGTGAAGTGGGGGCAGTTCGTCGAGCATATCTGGGAGTTTCAGCGCCGATTCCCCTTCGTCGTCGTGACCGACGTTGCGAACTACTTCGACAACATTGACGTGTCGATCCTGAGGAACCGCATCGCGGGCTTCGACAAGGTGAACGAGGCCTGGCTGGACCTCCTGCTGTACATTCTCGACGACATCAAGGCTCATGGGTTCTACGGGTCTCGGAACCGCCTCGCCCTACCGCAGATCGACTTTGACGCTCCGCGCTTGCTCGCGACTGCCTACTTGTTCGAGGCGGACGCGCTGCTGCGCGACCGTACCGGAGACTCCTTCGTCCGGTGGATGGACGACATCGACTTCGGGGCGACGACCCGGGAAGCTGCGCACACCCTGCTTGGCGATCTCGATCGACGACTTCAAGGGTTGAACGTCCGCCTGAACGCGGGCAAGACCAAGGTGCTCACGGATCGGGAGGCCGAGCAGTACTTCCTCATCACGGAGAACGTTCGGCTCAACAAGCTGAAGGCGAGATTGGAGAAGCACCGGCCGCCCACGGGATCACGCAAGTCGGGGGCGTCCACTCGAAGCCGTACCCGGGCGCACGCGCGCGCCGTGACGGCGTTGGAGGCCGCCGCCCGAGCGTTCCTGCGCCGCATTCGCAACCCCACCCGACGCGTCGGACATTGGGAGAAGGTCTACAAGCGGTTTCTTGGCCTGCTCGCCAGCGTCGGGTCCCGCCTTCTTGAGTCCAGGGTGGAGTATCTCCTCACCGAGCATCCGGCGTTGCGAGTCAACGCCGTCGGATACCTTCGCGCGCTCGGCTTCTCCCGCAAGCGGTGGGCTATCCTGCACCGGTTCCTCGGTGGGCGAGGTCGGGTTGATCACGCGGCATGTCTCGACGTCGCGCAGCTCATCGTTCAGTGGCGCGTTCCCGGGAGCTTCGCGCAACCTCGGACGGTGTCGGCATTGGTTCGGCAGCTTGCTCCAGTCGCGGACAAGGCTGCGCCGTTCGTGGCCGGGTTGATGATCCTCGCGAAATACTCGACGGCCAGGAAACTCGCCGCCTACATGCGACGGCGCGAGGCCGCCTGGCGGCATTCGCCATGGGCATTGCGTCAAGTCGCTGCGTGCCGTCCGCTGCTGCGCGGGGACGATCGCCGTTGGGTTCGGGACCGCGTCGTAGACGCGGGGGTGAACGATGCGGTGCGCGTGCTCCTTAGCCACGAGCGCATGCGCGGCTATGGGGCGCTCCCGCGGCCCCTGCGGCTGTACCTTCAGTACAAGGAGGATCCCAGGCACGGATGGCCGCTCTCGAAGTTTGTCGTGGTTATGGCGCTGTTGCACGCCAGAGGGGAGTTGCCCCTCGCGCAGAAACGAGCGCTCGGCGCACGCGTGCTTCGCGAGGTATCGGACCCCATCTATGTGCGTCGGATACGCGCCGCCCTCGACGCGCTCCCGTAACACTCGGTTAGGCCAGGGCCGGCCAGTGCCGCCGGACGAGGCGCCGGATCACCTCGGGCGACCACGGTTTCCCAGCGCGGCTCGCGGTGCCGTCACGTGTCAACGTGCGCGCGATGGTGTCGTAGCTGCGTCGAGCGCAGCCAGGACTTCGTCGGCGAAGCGTCCGGATGCGGTCCAGCACCATGCCTTCGCCAGGTCGCGCACCGTACGGCTTGCGGCCCTCGCAGCGGCCGTCGCGCTCCTTCGCGCGCTCGCGCGCGGCGCGGAGCTTGGCCACGACCAGGCGTTTGTCGTACTGCGCGACCGCGCCCATGATCTGCCGGATCAGCTCGCGGCTGGCGTCGCCCGAGAGCAGGTCGTCGCCCTCGGTCGCACTCGACAGCTCGCGATCCAGGCGACGTAGCTCCGCGATGATCGTCTCTTGAACGACGAGGTCTCGCGCGAGTCGGTCGAGCCGCTCGACCACGACGAGCCGCGCGTTGGCGTGTACGTCCTCCAGGTCGAGGAGGAGTCGCGCCAACGCAGGGCGGTCCTCGGTCGTCCCAGTGATGCCCTTCTCCTGATACCAGGCGACGATCTCGACGCGGTTGGCCTTCGCCCACTGCTCGATGACGCAACGCTGGCGCGCGAGACCGTCGCCCTTGAGCTGACCGCGCCCGCTGACGCGCAGGTACGCGATCGCCTTCTTCGACGTCGACATGGTCGACTCCTTCGTTATAAGTCGTTTACAGGGAATGGATTAAGGCGACGCGCATCACCAATTCTGTGGAATTGGTGATGGCACCACCCGGCCGTAGTACGCCGCCGAGAAACGGCGCGACTTGGGTGAGCGCCGGCGACCGCGTGCCTGCACGTCGGGACGACCCACGCGGCGCATCCCGGCGGGCGGTGCGACGTCGTCGAGCAGGATGGTGATCGCCCCGTCGTGGGCGCGATCGCGATGATCGCGAGCGTCGCCACGGCGATCACATGCGTCCCACCGACCACGGGGCCGCGGGGCGTGCGCGCGATCAGACGCGTCGCTCGCGCACGGGCCGCTCGGGTCGTCGACTACGGCGCCGCACTGGAAGACGCTGGGCCAACAACGCTCCGCAGGCTACTGGTCGGATCCGACAGGCTTCCTGATCGACGTTGGGGCGTACGACGGCGCAGGACCGGAGCGGGATCCTGTTCGAGCCCAACCCCGAGGTCTACCCAAGTTCGTCCTGAACAGCGTCGCTCGCGGCGTGGTGCCGGCCCCAGGTTGTGGCCCGGAGGAGCGCGCCCCAGTAGTTTCCGGCCGCGTAGAACGCGGCATGAACGAAATCCCAAACATGAACGGGCTGGCCGTGCGTCGCTGCGGTACGGGCAAGAAGGGCCAACCCACCACCATCAGCATCGCGCTTCCGCGGGAGCTGTGGCGCGAGATCGAGGGCGGCTGCTGCTGCGCGTACTGCTCGCCGGACCCAAAGAAGTCCGGCGGCCCCGCGTACTGGGACACCATGAACATCGCGATCGAGAGTCCGCCGCCACACCGGGCGGACGCGACGTGGACGGTGCACTGGCCCGCGATCAACGGCGGGAAGAAGCAGCGCGACGAGGAGTAGGCAACTATCCGGAATCTCCGAATGGTTGGCAGAGGGCCGTCCAGCTCCGGCTGGGCGGCCCGCTTGCGTTTGGGCCGGACCCTCATCGTGCCCGTTCCCCGGCACCCAGTCCGGCGTCGTCTTCGGTGCGGGGTTCGCCGGCCGCTTGCGCTCGCCGCGCGTGCGCGAGGGGCGCACGCCGTGGTTCGTCGCCGCCGATGTCGGTGACGCCGTCGGCTCACCGCCCTGGTCGGTCGCGTCGTCGCGTCCTCGGGCTCCGGGGTGAACCCGCACTCTCGCCGACGATCCTGAACACCGCGAACAACGCCCGGGCCGACCTGCGCCAGCCGGACGCGGCGCGCGCCGATGCTTACTTCGCCGACTCGCCCTGTCGGAGCGCGGGCGGCTCGGGGATTGACCGCTGGACCAGCCTCGTGAGCGCCTGGAAAGTGTGCCGCAGTTGCTCGCGTTTCTGTGGGTCCGAGGGCATGGGAAAGTCCACTTCCGGCGGCCGAGATGTCGGCGCGGACGATTCGACGGCGGGAGGGGGCCCCGCTAAGCCGATCAATGCCAGGGCTGCACCGAGCCGGTCGCGGTTGAGCGCGCGTTCGTCCTGGAGGAGCGACCGAAGGAACTGGACCCCTTCGAGGCGCCCCGACGCGATCGTCTCGCGGATGCTGTCGAGCGCGCGCTTGCGCTCGACCTCGACGCAGGCCGCAAACCACGAGGACTGCTCCCACTCCCATAGGGTCGTACGGCCGATATCGAGTTCGCGGGTGATGGCCTGGCGCGGGACGCCGTTGGCCAGCATGACCGCGGCCTGCCCCTGGGTCGGTGTGAGCGCCGCGACGATCGCAACGTGTTCGCCCATGTTCGGTCTCGTTCGTTGCGGCCTGGTTGCGATGATCTTCTGTCTGTGTCGAGGCTGGTCCTGGCGTGGCCCACACTCGACCGGCCGTTAGAGGTCGCCTCACCGAATTCGGCTTGTGTCGTCTCGGAAACGGCGGGACCCCGAAGCAGGTGCGCGACCCTGCCCAAAGACAACGCGCCGTTTCGACCGATGACGTCTCGATCGACCCGACAACTACTCGCTACTGTCCGGTTTCACGACGGTGCCGCTCCGCCGCCTTCCTGCTCTGCTCGCGCCGAAACTTGTCGGTGCCGTACGGGTCCTGCTGCGCGCGACGGAGGTTCTCGGCTTCCAATCTCAAACACTCTGGGCTGTCCGGGGAGTTCTCTCGAAGCGATTCGAGTTCCGATTCCTCCCGCTCGTTTCGGCCCCAACGCTTGTGAGTTGCTCGACGGTCCGGGCTTGGATCCTCGATCGACCCCGTTCCCGACGGCCCAATGACGCTCATTGATTGCCTCGCGTTTCGACACCAGGCCCGGCCGTTCTTTAGTGGCCGGGGCTCTCTTGCCGATCACTGGCAGACGCTACCAAACCGGTCGCGAGTTTCAAGCGGTGCGCAGCGCGGGGGCCACTGCGCCTCTCGATACGATCCGGGCGTCTTCGCGACGTCGCGAATCACAAAGTGTTAGCGCATTTGTGCTTGCGTAGAAGTGCCGGAAGCCATCCCTCTCAAACAAGGAGATTCCGACATGGCTCATGCAATCAGCAGTGTTTCGGGACGCAGTGAGGTCTTCGTCGCCGGCAAGCCGGCCTGGCATGGTCTTGGGGTTCGAGTCGATGAGGCTCAGACCGCTGAGGCCGCGATCGGGCTCGCGGGCCTCGACTGGACGGTTCACCAGCGCCCCCTCCACCTTCCCGACGGGGCGTCCGTGCCGGACAAGGTGGCCAACGTGCGCAGCGCGCCCGACGGCGCCGACGTCTACCTCGGCACCGTCGGTACCCAGTATCGGCCCATCCAGAACCATGAGGCGTTTAGCTTCATGGACGAGGTGGTCGGGCTGGGTGAGGCGATCTTCGAGACCGCCGGCGCGATTAAGCATGGACGCCGCGTTTGGTTGCTCGCGCGATTGCCCGAAAACCTGCGCGTCGACAGCGAGGACGAGGTCAAGAAGTACCTCCTCCTCGCGAACGGCCACGACGGCAGCATGTCGTGCCGGGTGTTCTGGACGCCGGTCCGCGTGGTTTGCAACAACACGCTGACGGCGGCCCTCGGACGGCGCAGCGCGGGCGATGGGATCACCATCCGCCACTCGGGCAACGTTCGCGGGAAGCTGGACGAAGCGCGCCGGATCCTCGGCCTCGCGCGGTCGCACTACGACGCGTTGGGCTCGGTGTTCCGGAAGATGAAGAAACTGGACTTCGATCTGCGTGCGGCGCGCGACTTCTTCGAGGCGCTCGTGCCCGAGGCCAAGACCTCGGCGAGCACCAAGAGCGAGGCCCGCGTGCATCGCGTTCGGTCCGAGTTGCTCGCCGCCTACCGTCTGGAGGCGAACGAACTGGCCGGGCGTTCCGTGTGGGCGGCGTACAACGCCGCAACGCGCTGGAGCGATCACATCGCGTTCCAGCGGCGACCCTCCGCGACCCCCGAGACGCGTTTCGAGAACGTCGTCTGGGGCGGCGGAAAGCAGTTCAAGCAAGCGGCTTTCGATCTCGCCCTGACCGCCATCGGCGGCGCGGGCAACGCCCTGGCGAACTAAGCGTCGCCGGGCAGGGTCGAGCCGCTGCTCGCGCTGCCGACGCCGAGTGGGCGCAGTCTCTGCGCCCGCCGTCGGCCGGGCTTGGCACCCCTGCCCTGACGAGTCACGCCATGACGAAACGGCTAGTGGAGGAGACGAACATGTCCCAGTTGAGCTTGTGCGCGGTCTGCCACGCGGCGACCAGTTCCACGACGCGGCTCGTGTCGGGATCGTTGGTCGCGCGCGTGCGGGCAAGCAAGCCCGTCGTCACCGACGAGCACATCGACACCCACCTCTGTCCGGAGTGCATGCAAGCGGCCGCGATGGCGCTCGATGCCCGGATCGGACAGAACGCGGGCGTCGCGCTCGCGGTCGACTACGTCGCGGTGCTGCCGATCCCGCCGCGCGAGGACGCGGCGGATGACCCGCCGGCGCCGCCCCGCAAGCGCGGATCGCGCCCCAGGGCGGTGTCGGTCGCCGCGTAACACCCGAGGCAACATGAGGCCAGCGAGCAATCGCTGGCCTCGTGCATTTCCGTGGCCGTAGAACGTGCGGTGGGACACCAACCAAAGCTCCGGCTGGACGGGCATCGACCAAGCCCGGAGCGATGCCGAATCGGTGTCTGGTACGGGCGCGCCACCCCGAAAGCGCTCGCCGTGCTCCTCGTCGCGTTCCGGCAACTGCGGTCGCCGAACTACGAGGAGGGTTGGCCCTCGACCCCTGGGAAACGAGGACCCGCGCGAGCACGCGCGGCGCTCGCAACGAGGCTGCGGTCTCACGGTCGCGAGCGAGACGTGCTCCGGGAAGCCCGGACCCTCAAGGTCCGGGCTTCTTTGTTTTGCGCGGCGCTCGCGCCGCCGCGTCTGCCGGCTGCACGCCACTCCGGCGACCACGGCCGCGTTTGGACTTCGTCGTGTCCGCGTCGATGGCGGTCGCCAACTGCTCCGCTAACTCGGAGATGAACGCGACTGGATCTACTTCGCAGGCGCGGCAGACCCACACCAGCTCCAGGAGGTCGACGCGGCGCTCGCCGGTCTCGATCCGCCAGACGAAGGAGTGCTCTCGCTCCAGGCGATCGGCCAATTCACGCATCGTGAAGCCAGCCTGCTCGCGCGCGCGAGCGAGCTTCTGCGTCACAAGGGCGTACAGAGGATGCGTGCTGGACTTCTCCACGGCCGCATCTTGCGTACGGCCCCGGTTTGGCCGCAAAATGCGGCCAGACCCTTCCAACGACCGGGTTCGATCGGTTGTTCTTGCCGCTAGACCAGGAGACCAAAGATGCAATGGATCTTTGCGTGGATACCGAGACTGCTGCGAGCGCTGGGCTTGATCGAGCCAAGCCTTGAGCCACGAGTCGTTGTGCTTGAGAGGGAGGTCGCCGAGATCAAGATCAAGCTCGGCTCCCACGTTGTGGCATTCAGCCACTGGCTCAACCAGGTCCAAGCGGACATCGCCTTCCTTCAGCGCGAGCAGATGGCGCGTCAGTTCGACAAGAAGGAGATGGAGATCCACTTCACGTACTTGACCCGCTCGCTCGACGCCATCGTCGCGGAGCGGGACGTCCAGGTCCGGATCGTGGAGGAGGATCAGACGATCCCGGCCGACCTCAAGCAGGAGATCAAGCGACAGCTCGCGGCCGTGGGGCCGAAGGTCCGCGGCAAGCGGCAGTCACTCGATGCTGTGATGAACAAGGCCGGCTAACCCGTCGTCGGCGGTGTGGAGGTTCGTGGCGCCGCACGCCGGGGCTTCTCGCGAGGAGGAACCATGGTTCAGGCGAGGCGGTCATCGTCCGCGCCCGCGTCGAGGCGGGTCCAGAGTCGTCCGGCAGGCCAGAGCCGTGCGATCCAACGAGCAGCGATCGCCGGTGGAGTACTACTCCTCCTCGCGATTGTCGGAGGTCTTGGCGCGCCTAGAGATGATGGCCCGGGGAACGGGCCAGCAGAGCTGCGACCTGTTGCGCCGAGGGCCGCTTCGACGTCCGGACCGACATCACCCGCTCCCCGGCGACCAGCCGACCCGGCCGGCTCCTCAGCCATCGCGAGGGGACCCAAGTCGGTTGTGGAAGACATCCTGGCCGTCGAGGCGTTCCAGCTCACGATCGACTACGACACCAACTCCATCGCGGCCGATGACCGTTACAAGGGCCGGCGTCTGGCGGTTACCGGCCTTGTGGAGAAGATCCGGCCTGCGATTGGCTACCTGGTGATGCTGTACGGCGATCCCGCCGAGATCCCAGTGCGGTGCATGTTCGCGCGCGACCGAAAGGACGACGTCGCCGCGCTTGAGCCCGGCCAGAAGGTCATCATCGTCGGAACGTGCACGGGCAAGCTCGCCGGCGTCAACCTGGAAGACTGCTCCGTCGATCGTGCGCGGATGAACGAGACCGTCCGAGCGGAGAAGGCCACCGTCGAGGACGAGCGGACGGCGATTCGGCAGCGCATCGTGGCGCAGGTCCCGTCGGGCTGGGAGCCTGTCGACTTTCTCCTCGCCTACAGCACCGACTCCACCGCCACCGCCGAGGACCTTCGTCGTGTTCTCCAAGACGATCCCTCCATGCTGGAGGACATCATCGTTCGCGCCGTCGCGGCACGCCAGGAGATCGCCCGGCAGGAACCACTGCTCGCCAAGGCGAGGGGCGAGGTTGAGGCAGCCGAGCGCGGGCTGGAGGCCGTCGCCCGCGACCAGGCCGCCCTCGACGCGGACAAGGTGTCCTTCGACGCGAAGTACAAGGGCAAGGTCGCCGGGCTCAGCGGCGCGGCGTACCACGAGTACAACCGTCGGCACCGCGAGCTGTACTTCGAGCGGCCGGCCGCGATTCGCGACCGGGAGGGACAGTTCAAGACCGCGCGTGCTCAGGCCCAGTCGGTGATCCGGAAGGGCGAAGCCTACTTCGCCCGCTTCCCAAACCAGCGCCTCTGGCGGTGACCCGGTGCACGGGGCGCGCGGACGCCGGCGCGGTCGGCGAACGTGCTCGCCCGCGCCTACCGCGCCGTCAGTGGGCTGTCATTCGGGCACACGATGCCGCTCCAGGATCTGCCGGAGCCGACCGGCACTCGCGGCGCCGTGCTTGATGAGTTCCGCCGCGATGGCCGTGACGGCCGCCCAGTGGCGGCGGAGCTGCCGTCGAACCCTTGGCACGTGACGCAGGATCTCGGTGCGTACCGCTCCAGGGTCGGCCGCCGCCGTATCCCACTTCTGCCGCCGATACTCCAGGGCGCGCCAGCGGAGCATATGGACCCGCCTCCGGAGCGGCCGGCCTGTTGCCGTAACGCAGGCGCCTTGCCACGTAGAAAGGACGTGCGTGCGGTCCACCACGTACTGGAAGTCGGCGTTGCATCGCGGACACCATTGTGGGGCCCACACAGGGGGGGCTCCGACAGCTGCCAGGACGAGGCGCTGGTCGTCGCGGATCGGGAGTTCAAGCGGTCCTTCCCACTCGATCGACTCGATCAAGTACTCGATCGTCTCGACCGACGGCACGATCCGAATCTCGGATCCGGCCAGCCTCTCCGCGATCGGGCCGCCCAGCGTGGTGGGGAGAACCGCGTGGTCGGTGGGTCCTCGCCAGCCACTCGTCCACGCAACGCCGTTCCCCTCTTCGTCGATGCTGGCCGCGCCGACCGCCTCCTGTTTAAGCCGGTACATCACGACGTGGCCGGCTTCGTGGAATGCCGCCAGGCGGCGTCTGTCGACCGTGGCCTGGCTGGCGATTGATGACCTCACGGTGTCTCCTTGGGACGTCGTGTGCGGGGCACCACGGCGGCGATCCCTAGATCTCGCGTCCCAGAGTTGAAATCGTTCGCAGAGGCCGAAAGTGGACACGGCGGCGACGAGGGCCGGCGAGACGCTCGCTCGTCCGGTTCGCTCAGCCGTCGGCGGGGCCGGCGAGCGCAGGGGGCGTCGGGCCGCTCGTGTCGCAAGCGTGGGATAGACTGACGCGGCTACCGCAAGGACCGACGGGCGGCTCAGCGAGGCACCTCGCGTTGGCGCCGCACGCCGGGCGACGCGGTCCGGAGCACCATGAACGCCGACATTCTCAAGCGGCTGATGCGCGCGATTGCGAGCGGCTCCGCGCAGGACACCGAGCGCGTGGCCCGCAAGGTGATCGACGCGGAGCGGGAGACCGGCCACACGAAGCTCGCCGCAAGCCTCCAGGCCATTCTCGATCGTCCGCGGAAAGCGTCCCACCCGGCGTCGGGCGCGTCCGACGCACCCTTGCCGTTCCGCGAGTTGCCGCTGAGTCGCCGTCACGGGGATCTACTGGCGACGACGATTCCGCGCGAGTCGCTCGAACACCACATGGTGCTTCCGGCCGACGTTGAGTGCCGGTTTGCTCGCATCGAGCGTGAGTACGCCGCGCGCGAACGCCTCGGCATCTACGGGCTCCGACCGCGCAAGACGATCCTGCTGTACGGCCCTCCTGGGTGCGGCAAGTCCCTCGGCGCGAAGCGGCTGGCGTGGAACACGGGGCTCCCGCTGGTAAAGGTCCGCTTCGACGCGCTCATCTCGTCCTACTTCGGGGAGTCGGCCGCCAACCTGCGCACCGTGTTCGACGCAGCTCGCGAGCGCCCTTGCTTGCTGCTCCTCGACGAGTGCGACTTCATCGCACGCTCGCGGACTCAGGCGCGCGACATCGGAGAAGCCTCGCGGATCGTCGGGGCCCTCCTCCTGCTCATGGAGGAGTACGACTCCCCCGGCCTACTAGTCGCGACGACCAACGTCGAGTCGTCGCTCGACGAGGCGTTGTTTCGACGATTCGACGAGGTCCTGTTCGTTCCGCCGCCCGGGCCCGACGAGATACGCAAGCTGCTGATGCTATCGCTCTCGGCGGTCCTCGTGGCCGATGATCTCGACTGGGAGGGACTGGTCTCCGGCCTTTGCGGGCAGCCGGCCGCCATCGTCGTGAAGGTCGCTCAGGACGCTGCCAAAGCAGTGGTCCTTGCCGGGGAGAAGATCCTGACGTCCGCTCACGTTCGCGGTGCGCTCGATGACGTGAAGCGCGGCGGTGAGCGCGGTACAAGGTGACCTGTGGCGGCGCGCTCGTTCCCGCATTTGCCGCTACCCCTTCGCGTTCAAGGTCGGGCTCGGACGCCTCGTGGGGTAGTCGAAGCGGCGGACCAGACGAAGGCGAACCGCGCTGACCGATCCCCACATAGCGCACATCTGGGCGCCAAGGCCGCAGCCGCCTCCCGTGCGTGGCAGGACCAGCAAGCCGAGCGACGCCGCGAGGGGCTCCCGGCGGTCGACCTCGGGATGCCGATCCTCCTTCGCGTCGACCCAGCGCTGGACATCGACCTGCTGCGCCAGCGATTCGAGTTCGAGATTGTCGCCGAGCATGAGGACGGCTACGTCATCACGGCCGCGAAGGACGTCGATCTGGCGAAGTTCGTGGCGCTGGTCCGCGGCTTCGTCACGAAGGTCGAGGGGTCGGCAACCGTCGCCAGCGTTCACGACCTTGCCGGTGACCCGACGCAGGCGGAGCGTTTGGCTCGGATCCTCTCCGAGGGACTGCGCGGCGCGTGGCCGTTCGAGGAGGAGCGCTCGTACATCGTGGATGTCGGTATCGCGTGTGCCGGAACGACCGACATCCCGGAGCCGCCGTCCGTACCCGAGCGTTCGCCGACGAATGACGACGAGGCGTGGGCTCGGCGCTCGGCAGACTACGCGCGCCGGCGTGCCGAGTGGGAGCAGCATCGCGTCAATGCGTACATCGCGTGGGACGAGCTGAAGGCGGCGAGGGAGGTTGCGATCAGCGACCTCATCGTCAGGGCGTATCGAGGCGAGATCATTCGGGACACGCAGCTCGCTCCAGCCGTGCAACTGCCCGACAGCTTCACCGTCCGCGTTCGCGTCGTCGGTCGAGGTCTCCGCGATTTCATTCTCAACGTCCCCTTCATCTTCGAGGTCGTCGAACCGGACGACATCGACGGGCTGGAGCAGGTTGTCGGCGCGGCCGCGCCCTTTGTAGAGGCTATCGACCTGCTACCGCCCGACGCCGATGCGCCGGCAGTGGGCGTCATCGACAGCGGGATCCAGGAGGGACACGCCTGGCTCGCCGCGGCTATCGACCAGGGTGCGTCGTTGTGCTTGCTGCCGGGCAGCAGCCCGGGCGACGTCGGCGACTACGTTCGGCCGGGGGGGCACGGAACGCGCGTCGCGGGCGCCGTCTTGTATGCGGGCCAGGTACCGCGTACGGGGCGGCACAAGGCTCCGTTCTGGATCCAGAACACGCGCGTGCTCGACGCACAGCGCAGCATGCCGCGAAACTTGTTCCCGCCGGCCGCGCTGCGCGCCGCGATCCGGCGCTTGCACGGCGGCGATCGCCGGACGCGGATCTTCAACCACTCGGTGAACGCCGCGACTGCATGCCGCATGAGGCACATGTCGGCGTGGGCGGCCGAGATCGACCACCTCTCGTCCACGCTCGACATCCTCGTGGTTCAGAGTGTCGGTAACCTACCCTTCTCAGCCGCTGCGCCGTTTCCCCCGGGCGTCCGCGAGCATCTCGCGGCGGGCCGAGGCTATCCTGGCTACTTCGCCGAACCGGGCTGCAAGATCGCCAACCCGGCTCAGAGCCTTCAAGCGTTGACGGTCGGCTCGGTCGCGGAGGCGACGTTCGATGACGGTACCTGGCGGAGCATCGCCGGGCCCGGCCATCCGTCAGCGTTCAGCCGATCCGGCTTCGGAATCTGGGATGTCATCAAGCCGGAGGTCGTCGAGTTCGGGGGTGACGCGCTCTGCACCGCGTCGATGCCACCGAACGTGGCGACCCCAGCCGTCGGCCGGGCCTGCTACCCAGAGTTGGTCCGATCCACCATGCACGCCCCTGGCCCCGCCGTCGAGCGCGACGGGGTCGGGACGTCGTTCGCCGCTCCCAAGGTGACCCACATCGCCGCGCGGCTCCAGACGCTGCTTCCAGGGGAGCCGTGCCTGCTGTACCGGGCGTTGATCGTGCAGTCGGCGCGGTGGCCCGACTGGGCGACCGCGGCCATTGGTCGCATGCCGATCTTGAACGCCGAGATCCCGCGGCTGAAGCGACGTCGCAGACAGGACCCTGACGCGATCGACGCCGCCACGCGGCAGCGCGATGTTCAGGCGGATGGAATCACGGCGACTCTACGCAGCATCGGATACGGCGTGCCTGACGTGGACCGAGCGACGACGAACACGGACCATCGGGTGACGCTGATCACGTCCGGCGTGACGGACATCAAGCCCCGCGCGGCGCACATCTACCAGGTACCGATTCCCGACGCGATGCGCGATCCGGCCGAGAGCGTTGACGTCCTCATCGAGGTGACGCTCTCGTACTCGGCGACGCCGCGGCGTACCCGCCGCAGCTTGCGCCACTACCTGTCCACGTGGGTCGACTGGAAGAGCAGCGGTGCGAACGAGTCGTTGGGCGAGTTCACGGCCCGGGCGTTGAAGGACGCCGGGGACGCGCCGCGGAGCGCTCCACTCGGATGGACGTTGGGAGCGCGGGGAGCGCACGGGAAGATCAAGAACGCGACGCGAAGCTCGGGCACGGTCCAGAAGGACTGGACGGTGAGGAAGTCCTCGTCGCTGCCCGAGACGTTGGCGATCGCGGTCGTGGGGCACGAGGGCTGGAGTCGAGATCCGGATTCCGTCGCTCGGTATGCGCTCGTCGTGACCTTCGAGATCGTTGGGAGGGAGATCGCGATCTACGAGCCGCTGAGGGTCGCGATCGACGAGCTGCGGGCGCAGATCGTGGCCGAGCGCCTCACAGTCCCTTCGGGCGAGGCCGAAGTCGAGGTCGTCTGAGCTGCTCGATGCCGCCTTCGCGGATCGTCGCGGCGGGGATCGTTCTAGAGCGTCTGATCCGGCTGCGGCGGGATCTGGCACCCGGCGAGATCTCCGCCGGGCATCCCCGTGACGCGGAAACCCGGTCCCGGGAACACGAGGGCTGGCTCAAAGTGCGTCCAGAACGAGCCCCCGCGCATCGTGCCGATCACCTTGAAGCCGGACTGACGATGGACTCCGCCCTCGGGCAGCCGATGAAGATGCCGGTGCCAGATCATGACCGACCCGATGTCGTAGTCCCGAATCAGCCACTCCAGCTCACGGAGGCCCTCACCGTGGGGGCCTTCGTAGCTCAGCATTGCAGCTCGCCCGCTGCGGAGAACCGACTCGGGCCGACCGCTCGCGTGATCGGGCGTCATGTGGACGATCTCGCCCACGACCGGAAGCGAGGACAGTCCGCCCCACAGGTGGATGATGGGGGTCGCGTCCACCAGCAGCACGCCCTTCCGCCACTCGCCGCCGCGCCCGTACTTGGTCCGCTTCGTCTCGACGGCGCGATGTAGGTGCCGCCAAAACTCGCCGATGTTCTCGTACCGCAGGGCGGTCGGATTTTTGGTCGTCGCCTCGCACGTGAACGTATCGCCGTGGCGTCGCGCGAGGAAGTCGGGCTGCTGTTCGCCGCCGGGGGTCTGCGGGATGAACTCGATGTCGAAGCCGAGGCGAGCGAGCGTTCCGGCGGAGTCGAGCGTGAAGCCGTGGCCGAGCACCGCGCCGTCGTCGCCGGCGGCGAGCTGGACGACTTCTTGCCGGTAGCCCTCGCTGTCGCGCTGAGCGCGCAGGCCCCACAAGGCGAACCCGAGGGGCGCGAACGCCGCGACGCGGTGCATGACGGAGTCGGGTCGGACCTCAGCCTCGCCACCGCGCCCCGCGGCGCGGACTTCGTCGCCGAGCGCGACGAGTTGGCGCCCGAGGAGACTCGCGGGCCGGAGACGCTCCAACTCGTCCCAGAGGTACCGCACGGCGATGATGTTCTGGCCCCAATCCCACTCCTTGGCCCGCCAGCGGACCACGTCGTCGAGGGTGCCGTAGGGGAGCTGTGGGTCCAAGGGTCGACTCCTTCGGGACGAAAGGGCGTCAACGGGCAACCGGCAGACGCACGACCGAGTTCAGACGGCCCGTGCGACAGGCGTGGCGATCCTTCTGAGTTCGGTGGCAGTCGCCTTCGCGCCTGCCGCGGCCGACGATGCCATTCGCGTCCGCCTGCGCACCCAGCCGCGCAAGCAGCTCATCCAACCTCGACGCGTCGGTTCGAGGCCGGCATTGGATCGTCGCCGCGGCTCGGCGCCGGGGCAGTTGCGCGGTGCGTCTCTCCCACGGGCCCCCGACGTCATCCATCACCCGCTGAATCGCTCGCGCCATGCCGCCGGCGCTCGACTCGCGAACGCTCCGAAATGGCTCATTGCCTGCGGTATCTAATAGCAATTCCGGAAAGTTCGCGGTTCCGCCTCGATCGAGGATCTCGGCGACGACGAGCACGAGGGCGGGGGACAGCGCGCCGGTCACGTCGTACACGCGCCGCGCGAGCGACTCGGCCGCGACCGAGGCCGGAGCACGTGGACGTCCTGGCGATAGGGGGACCACCTCCCAAGCTGGGCCGCGCGGCACGACGTCCCCCGCGACGACATACACGAGGTTCTCGCCGTGGCGATGGACGGCTCGGAGTCGGGCCAGGCCTTGGGTGACCTCAATCCGCGACGCCTCCTCCAGGTACTCGGCCGGCGGCCTCCCAAGTACGGCGGCCCCCTGCGTGGCGGCCGCCAGGTTGGGGCGATAGTCCCCGAGCACGACGACCGCGATGCAGTCCTCGAATTGGTTCGTCCCGCGACTCATTCCGTGATGCAGTGGGCCCCGCAGCTCAAGGCCGTGCGCCGCCAAGGCGGCCGCCACGCGGCCATCGCCTGCAATCGCCTCGGCTACGACCTTGTGCGAGATGACCAGCACCCCGTTTCGCCCTTGCTCCAGCTCCGCGCGGGCGTGGGTCCTGATCCTCGGCGCAATGTGATCCACGAGCCGTGCCGCACGGTCGAGCGTATCGGCCTTCAGGCTTCCATCGCGCCAAACGACCGCCGACTTGGCGAAGGTGTTGCCCGGGATGTGCAGGCGCAGGACGTTAGCCGCGTCGAGGCCGGGAATCGAGACGATGTCCTTCAAACGGTCGCCGAGAACGGCGCGGTAGGTTCCCACTTCCTCCATCGCCGTGCCGTCCAAGATGATGGTCGGGAGTGCCGAGGGGATCGCGCGCGTCCTCGTGCAGCGAACGAGCTGGCCGTTCGCATCGCCACCGATGGCGAGAGCCCACTCGCCTGGCGTACCAGCATCACCTGCGAGGGCCGCGGAGAACCCGGAGACCACCCCCAGCGCCTGTGCGTCCGGCCACACACTGCTCGGTGCGGAGCCGACCAGGATCGGGCGGGGCAGGGGGAGTTCCGCGACTTCAGCCGCCAGTTCGGCGAGACGCCGCGCAACCTCGCGGGGGTTCTTCATGCCGTGTGCCGCGGCGAACGTCGTGCGGACGTCGCCGTCGTCCAGGCCGTACCGGGTGGGCCCGAGGTAGGGGCTTTTGCCGCGCGCTCGGGCCAAGGTGACCTCAGCCTCGCGCCGCCCCTCGGCCGCCGCTTGGACGCGACCGGCCGCGGTCGTCGCCGACCGGAGATCCTGGGCAGCGTCCCCGAGCATCTGGACAATCCTCCGTTGGCGCGAGCTTCTGCGATCCAGCCGCGCGGGCAAGGCGAGCAAGCGCTCGATCTCAATTGCGGCGGACGCCGTTTGGTACGTGAGGAAAGACGGCTTCTCGTCGACCGCCACGATTGCGCCCGCGCTTGCAAGGCGCAGTTCGGCCTCGCGGGGCAGCACGGCCAAGAGTGCGTGCGTCATCACGATGATGTTGCCCGGTAAAGCCAGGCCGTCGATGACCTCGGTCACGCCCTTCGCGCCGGCGCAGTCCGTGCGGAGCGGGCAGGATCGACATGTGGTGGCCCGCCCAAGGTGCAAGTGACTCTTGATGCGCTCGACGACGTCCGGGTCGCAGAGCTGTTGCTGCCCCGCTAGGCGAGTGACGTTCACGGCGTCGCCGAATGCGGCAACGGCCGCGCGGATGTTGGCCTCGATCTCGTCCGCGAGGGCGTTGGATGGTGCTGCGACGATGACCGGCTGGGCACGCGCGATCGTGGGGACAACATCCACCATCGCCCGGGTCTTGCTACTGCCGAGCGCCGCTGCAATGAGCCACACCGGGGCAGGCTGATGGAAGTCAGATCGCCGTGTCAGGGCCGCGCTCGCCGCCTCGCGTAGGGCGCGCTGCACGGCGTGGCGTGTTGCCTCGCGGAGCGCGTTCCCGGCGAGCGGCGAGGGCGCGGAGTGCAGGGCGGCAGGTAGCGGCCCCCGGTCGTGTTCGGGGTCCGGACCTAGACAGCGAGCAGCCCATGTGACGATCCCGGCCAGCTCGCGCTCAGTCTTGGAAGGGCCGTCCGTGAGGCCGCACGCATGATGGATCGTGGCCGCGACATCATCGGCCGGAGCGCCGCGGCGGAACAAACTCACCGCAAGATCGACGAGGGCGCCGTGGCGTCTCCCCTCACACATTCCTCGGAAGCGGGCGAGCCGGTCCAGGTCGTCGCGAACGCTGCCAGCGCTTCGAGTCGCAGCCTGCGCGGGCTCGGATCCCAGGCGGGTTTGCGATCTCGGTCGCGATGGATGAGTGGCGCGCTCGGCCGCAAGAAGGCGATGGGCCGTCAAGAGGAAAGGCGACAAGTCGAGACATGCGCCCGCTAGGTTGATGGGGAACGACTGCCGATTCCCTTCTCGTCGCACGCGCGGCATCCGAAACAGGCGCGTCCAGTCGCGGCACTGCGGATCCGGGCCGTCGTGCTTTGTCCACGGTGCGCCGCCGCGCGACATCTGATCGCGCACGAGCCCGAGGGCGACCTCGACGGCTTGCTCCGAGTCGGGTGTGATGGCCACCGGGGTGACGACGGGCCAGACCGCTCGGGCTCCGCCACGCGTGCTGTAGGCGCTGGGGCAAGGAAGGCCGACGTCAGCAGCGCGCTCACGGATCCAGGCGAGTTCTCCTCGACGGTCGGCCGCGACACCCGGTGCGCGGTCGAAGTCGAGGAACACGTACCGGAGGAGCACCTGGTAGCCCAGGTCGACTACGCACGGCAGCCCGCCCTTGTTGATCCGTCGTTGAGGCTCGACGAGTGCGTCACCGTCGTAGAGGGCGTAGGCCGCGCAGTGGGCATCATCGGGCCAAGCGTGCCGAAGTGCCTCGCGTCCCGGCAGCGGCGCGGCGATCCCGTCGGCCGTCCGAGGCTGCCGCGGGCGGTACCGCGACGCATTGGCGCGCCAGACCAACCTCCCGCGCTCGTCGAGGTCGATCCCCTCGACACCGAGGAGGAACTTGCGCCGCAGCACGACAAGCGGCGGCCAGTCCGCGGCCTTGCTCATCCGAGGAGGCGCCGTCTCACGAACGCGGGGTTCCGTGCGGTGCCTCCGCCCAGGAAGCGGGGGCGGCGTCGGCGCGTGGGGGCGCGACGTGGGCCTCGACGGCGCGCGAGACCGAGCTGTTCGGCACAGGCCGGCGCCAAGCCGCTGTGGGCAAAGTGCGGGCGTGTCCGCTACGATGTAGCATCGTCCGGATCCTCTAGGGCACGGCGAAGGGGACCCGGTCGTCTGCCTGCAAGCTCGGCGACTGGGACCCCGACACTGACTCGGTTGTGGTCGGCTCTCCGGCGGTTGGCTCAGCGGCGAGTCAACGCGCGCCGAAACCAACCGCGGAAGCCACGATCGTTACGATCGGGTCCTCGGAAGGTCTCGGAGGTCGCGGAGCACGTGCCCGCCGGCCGAGGCCGAAGCCTCCGCTTCGAGGAACGCCTCGAACCAGCGGCGCATCACGAGGTACTTGCTCGTGGGGCCCGCCCCGGACCTGATCGCCCGAAGCCGTCCGCGCCGAATGGCGGTGGTCACGTAGCACCGAGACAGGCCGGTCTCGCGCAGGATGGTCGAGACGTCGAGTGCCTGGTCGAGTGGGGCCCTTGGGGGTGCGCTCATGCGCGGTGCCTCGCGTTGCGGTGTGGTCGATCGCCCTTCGCCGCGAGACTAGGCCGCAACAACGGCCCCAACGCCAAGGCACACCTCGAAACTCTTCGGAATCCGCCTAAATCGAGCATTCGCGGTCGCGAGTGTGCCGAACTGTTACTCGAACACCACGTCACTCTTCAGGCGGAACATGCCGCCTTCGACCTCGAACAAGTCGCCCCAACGATCGGCGATCCGATGCGCATAGGTGTGCGCCTGACCGCTGGAGGTGCCCGGGCGTCCCCGCGCGAACGAGGCGAGTTCGATGGACTTCTCGTCGCTTGCCCTCAATGCCTCAAGCAGGGCGAGATCCAAGTCGTTGAGGTCTAGAGGGCGCGGGCCGGGCCAAGGCGCGGGTTGACCGTTGAGCCACAGCCGCTTACCGGACCCGGGAAGACTGATCCGGTACTTCGCGCCAGGCAATCGGACGTCGGCCGCCCACTGGCTCGGTGACCACAGGTCCCGAGACACCAACATCACGTCGGGCAGGCGAGGCACCTCGACGAATTCGTACTCGTGCAGGGCGTTCCGCAGTTCCTCACGACGGGGCTCTAAGAGATCCGGTAGCAGAGCGCTCGCGGCATCGCGGACCCTCGCGAAGGTCGGTGGATGCGGCTCCTCGACTACCGCCAGAAGCGCTTCGGCGCGTCCGATGATCGCGACCCAGACATGCCACGCAGGCTCCATCAGGCCGTCGAGGCGCTGCTTCGCCCACTCGGCCTCTGAATCGGCTGCGGCGCGGCGCGCAAGTGCCGCGAGCCGCTGCAGCGGCGTGTCCTTGCGTCCCCGTGTGTCGCGTGCCTTCGCCAACGGTTGTCGCCTCGCGAGGGCGCGGTCGATGGGCCGCGCCGGTTCACACGACGCGGCGGAGCGTGTCGCCGGCGTCACCCTCCAGCATCGTCGCCAACCCCATGGCGGCCAGCATGCTCTTACCCGGCGCGCGATCGAGCACGACCCCCCTATACCATCGCTCCGCGACTCCAGTCGTGTGACCGGCGAGCATGGCTGCGAAGACCGGCGACAGTCCGCACGCGCACGCGAACGACACCCACGATCGGCGCAGCCGCTGCGGGTTGCACTTCACGCCGAGCGTCGCTTCGAGGGTTCTCCAGCCCTGTCGTGAGTGCGTTGGGTCCGATCCACTTCGCGACGGTAGCACCCATGGGCGGTCGCCGGCGGCGACGCGCCACGCACGCAGAACGTCGACCAGTTCGGGCGCAACGAGTCCCTGGTACTGGTCGCGGAGGGGCACATGCCGGACGCACCCCCGCTTCTCGTCGTGGATGTGGACCAGCCCGCGGTCGAGGTCGATGTCCGTCCACTTCAACGCGAGCGCCTCGCCGAGCCGGCACCCCAGCGCAGCGAGCAGGAGGAACAGCCGCGCCACCGACGTGTCCGACGCCGGGACTCGCTGGACGTACTCCTCCTCCTTGCCAGTCTTGCCCTTCTTCCGCTTCACGGTCGCCGTGCCCACCGCATCGCGCTCCAGCGCGGCGCGCAGGAACGCGCGCAGTGCCGCGGGCTCGATGGCCTCGGGCGTCGGCACCGGCTGGCGCGGCGGCTTGAGTCCGCGGACGAGATGGGGGAGGTCCCGTAGAAGGCGCGGTCGTAGGGAGTCCATCCAGCGCAGGGCCGCCTTGACATGACGGCTGTGCTTGCCGATGGTCGCGGGCCCCCGTGACCCTCGTTGTCCGTGGTGAGTCGCGAGCCACCGCACCCAGCCAGCGAGGTGTTCACGCTGAAGGGTGCCGGTCGTGATCCCGTACAGGCGGCACGACACCAGGTAGTCGCGCCAGAGCGAGACGCTGTGCCACGCCTCGCGCGCGGAGGCCTCCGCAATTCCGACGCGCGCGCCGGGCGCGCTGTCCCGCGCCGCGCGCCGTGCGTCGAGGTCGCACTTGTACTGCTGCAACGCCTCGGCCAGCGGCGTGTCGAATGCCGAACGCCCGTGTTCGATCTGGTCGACGGCATCGAGCCGGGTGGCAGCCTCGACGGCGAGGTATTGCGTCACCAACGCTCGACGCGCTTCCCGCGTGGTCGCACCGTGCGTGCGGCAGTTGACCCGGCGCTTGGCCGGCGGCTCCTTGGAGAAGTCGTGCCAGACCACCCACCACTCCAAAGGGCGGGAGCTGTCCTGCCGCCACCGCAACACGTGAGCGTCTTGGCGTTGCCGCATGGGCCTCCCCCGACCGTGAGACGCCGACGTTCACGGTACGGTCGCCGCGCCGCCGCCGAGGTCGACACCGCGGGCAAGTGCTCGCGGCTGGTGTCTCGTTGGTGTCTCGTAAGAGGCTGCCAGCGCGGACGAGCCCAGTCAAGTGCGAAGGAGCTGGAAGGCCCATGGATCCAGGGTTGCGCGGCGACGGGCCGCAATGCCGTCCACCATCGAAAACGGACTCATAATCCGCGGGTTGCTGGTTCAAGTCCAGCTGGGCCCACCTGTAAGTGGTGTAGTGAGAAGGGGTTGTGGCGGGTGTATTCGGCCGACTCTCGGAGCGCAGGCGAACGGTCCCCGAATCGGCAAGTCGACGTTCCACTCGTCCCTCACGCTGGGGGCATGGACGGGCGAGACGTTGCTGGGTCTCGAGCGTCCCGCGTGGGCTCAAGCTCGGGTCTGGGTTCGTAGGCGGCAAGTTGGCGTGGATCGTCGGGAAGCTGGTGTAGATCGGGCGCCGGCTGGTGTACTTGGGCGCGGAGGTCGTGTAGATCGGCCGCTGGCGAAAATGACCACCCGGAAGCGTTGGCGGCTCTACGTTCCACCCGCGACCCCGTGTTCGTCCGCGCCAGGCTTCTCGTGCACGATCCACGTCCGCTCCGTCACCGAGGCGATCCCGAGCTTCGTCCGGCGCTTGCAGACCGTCGGGGCCGCGAGGCCGAGCTGCTTGCCGATCTCCGCGTCGGAGGCCGTGCCCAACAACATGTCGTGCTCAGCGGTCCACTCGAACTTCCGCTCCGGGATAGGCGCGATCTCGAGCGCTAAGCGCCGGAGTCGCACCGCACCGTGCGAGCACCCGAACTCCCGGCCCAGCTCGGAGTCCGACACCGTGCCGAGCTTGGCGTCCATCTCGGCGGTCCAGACGATCGGCGTGGGGCCGACCGCCGGTAGGCCGAGTTCGGTGCGCTTCACGCGGACCGTGGCCTTGGAGCACCCGAGCTTGGCAGCCACCTCGTGATCCGGTAGCGTCCCGAGCAACGCCAGGTCGGCTTCGGTCCACACGTAGACCTTCCTGCCCTTGCGCTTCTTCACCTCCAGGACGCGATACTCGAGCACCGACTTCGGCGAGATCCCGTACTTGGCGGCATGGGCCTCGTCGTTCATCGTCTCGAGGTCCGCCACCATCTCCGCGGTCCAGGTGATCGCGGGGCGATGCGCCCGGAACGATGGGATCTTCATCGTGATGCGCTTGCGGCGAGCCAGCGTGACGCCGATCCCGAGCTTCTCCGCGACGACCGCGTCCGGGAACTTGCCGAGCAGGTCGAGCGCGTCGGTCGTCCACTCGCGATAGCGCCGGAGGCGGGGACCGAACGACGGGATCGCCGACATGCTGCGCTTGGCGAAGACCGCGCCTACGCCGATGCCGAGCGCCTCCGCCACACGCGCATCCGATGCCGTTCCCAGGACCGCGATCATCTCGTCGGTCCACGCGATCGCCTCGTCGGGGACGCGCAGCGCCGGGATCCGCCGCCGCCACCGCTCCTTGAACACGGTCGGTACCGACAGGCCTACGAGTGCCGCGACCTCCGGGTCGGACAACGTCCCGAGCAGTGCAACCTGCTCGGTGGTCCAGTGGTGGCGCTGCGTCGAGCCGACATCATCCGGCGTGGGAGCGAGCGCATCGGCAGGCTCCGCGGTACCGACGGTTTTGCGGTCCATGGTCAACGCATCCTCGCCTACGACGCCCGCGGTAGCAGCCGCAACGGCGCCGTGGGACGTGATGATCCTACTCGGAGGGCAGCAGGGGCTGCGAGCTCATCAGGACGTTCGGCGCCGGTCACAACGGTCGGTCGTACTCCGTGGTGGCATCACGGCGCGTCGGCGGGCTCCGCGGTACCGACCGTCATGCGGTCCATGGTCGTTGCTGCCGTAGCCGGCGAGTTGAGCGGGACGTCGTGCGCGGGGGACGACCGCTCAGTCGTAAAGCTGGTCACAGTGTTCGTCCAGCGTCGTGGGGCCCTCGGTGACCGCGAAGCGGACAGTTCCCAGAAGCGCACCGCACGAGTACGCCTCCATCGCGAATGCCCCTGAACGAGGCACCGGCAGGTCTTGGATCTTGGTGATCACTTCGTGCGAGGCGAGCGGGTCGGCATCCTCGACCCGCATGGGCTGTTTCGTCTCTCAGACGGTCTGGCCGTCGTCCAGGCTGACGAACCTCAGCGTCACCTCGGCTGCAGTGCGGATCTCGCTCAAACAGAGGTACACGAACACGTGGGGACGATGCGATGGCAGCCGTGGGAGCCGCATCTCCCGAATCGTCCCTGTGATCACCGGGCGCTGCGTCTCGTAGTGCGGCCGGATGTCATCGGCGAGGATCATCGCTGTTAGGACCGGCGGATACGGCATTTCGGCGTCCTCTTGTGCGCAGGCTGGGCCGGGAGCGGACAGACCGGGTGCGGGGAAGTATGGTACCGCGCGGCGCGAACTCGACGTTGACCTGTGCGCATGCAACCGCGTCACGGAACGCCGGCCGAGCGCTCGATGCGGTGATTTGGTTCGCCGCGGCTCTCGTCGGTCCGATAGCGATGTGGTCCAGGGGCAGAGCCGCGCTCGAGCCACGCATCTGGAACTCGCAGTAGTCGGCGTCGAACAGCGTCCGCGTCGTTCGACATGAAAACGATCTTACTCGGCGGCGGCAAGACGGTCCGCCGGCAGGAGCGCCATCACCCCAAGCGCTCGATGCGCACGATGTGGTCGGTCAGCCAGCCCCCTTCGAGCAAGTGCAGGCTGAGCTCCGAGCCCCAGTTCTGGTACTTCCGCTCGAACACGCCTCGGGCGTCGGGCCCGTAGAGGATGCAGGCGTGGTCGGGTCGGCCGCCCACAACGATCTCGGGCGCAGGCCCCGCGCCGTTCGCCAGCGGCGGAAGGCCTGCTTCGAAGTGGACCCACTCGAGCATCGCGTCGAACTCGCCGGGGTCGAGCTTCGCGACCAAGGGCTCGCCCACGATCGTGATCGGCGCAGCGAGTTGCCCGCGCACGAGCGCGTGGATCGTGCGCCCATGGCACTCGAGGATCCGCACCCATCGCGTGAAGCCGATGTCCCGCCAGCCGGTCGGCACTGCGCTGTCCGGGCGCTGAGCCGGCACCTCGACCGTGGCGAAGGCGTCCCCGCCTCGGGGCAAATCGGGCTCCCACTCGACCGCGGCTCCGCGGGCCACGACCAACCAGCCGGCCTCGTCGGGGGCGCTGCCGTCCCAGAGCGCCCTCCGGAAGCGATGCGGCCGCACATCCAGAGCAACGACGGCGTCGCCACGTCCGGGACTGGCCGCACTCGGCCAGGATTGTCGCGTCCGCCGTCGAGCCCGGCGATTCCGCTCGCGAGGCGTTCGGTTGCCGTCCCCATCGCGGCGGGCCCGACGCCTTGGAGGCGGCGGACGAGGTCGGCGACGCGCTTCAAGTTCTCGTCGCGCACGAGCGGCATGCTCGGGCTGGGAAGGATCCGCATACCCTGGTCCCTGAACGTCGCGTTCACGATGGTGGGTGCCTCGCCGAACAGGATCTCGCCGGGGCGCAGCCCCCGCATCGCCCGCGGCGGCAGCGAGCGCTCGTCCATCTCCGACTCGGACTGCCTGGCAGAGAACTGGCGCAGCGAGGCCTCGGTCTCGCTGGTGAGGCGTTCTCCGTCGCCGTGTGCGACGATCGGCCACGGGGCGAACCACCAGTTGCCGCGCGGGTCGAATCGGTACAACGACCGATGCCGACCCTGGTTCTCCGTGACGAGAAATCCGGCCTTGCCCAGCGCCACCCCGGCCGCGTCGAACAGGAGCCTTGCGTGCCGGCTCGTCGGCAAGGCTTCCGCGACAATGCGCTCGAGCGTATCCAAGGTCTCGGCTTCACTGTCGGGGGCGGGCTCGCTCACGACGGGATTGTACCGAGCCGCTACTGCAGGCGATTCGCACGACCGAGCAGTCCGGGCTCGCCGGCGGAGGAAGGACCACATCCTCGACGAGGTACTGGCGGGAGCGGACGCGGACGATGTCTTGATCTCGGCCTCCCCGGTGATCACCATCCAGCTACCCTCGGCACTTGCCGCACGGCTTGCCCTCGGTTGTCCCACACGGCCGGCCGGCGTCCGGCCGAAGTACGCCTTGCAGTCGCGGTTGGGCCGGACTCCGCCCTTCGTCGTGAGCCAGTGGTCAACCGCGACGTCCCGTGCGCCCACTCGCGCTATTCGTGAGGGTGGGGTCGATGAGGTCGTGGTCGAGGCGCACGCCGAACGGGTACGCGGCCGTCTGGGCGGCACAGTCGCGGTTGGGCCGGACGTGGCGCGAAGCGGCACGGGAGGCGAGGTCACGTGCCGCGGTGCGATCTGCACCGAGTGAATCGAGGCCAAACATCGCGGCCTCGCGTACCATCTCAACCGTGAAGCTCGAGCTACCCCACACGGTCTACGCCGCCATCGATCGCATCCGGGGCCGGCCCCCCGACGCGCACTCCCTGATCATGTGCGCGCGGCCGTCGCTGAAGGGTCCATGGACACTCGACGGATCCGCGGACGCGTTTCGCGAGCTGGCCGACCTGCTCATCGAGGAGCTCGAGGAGAACCTGTGCCCCCGAGCCGACGCGCCGCATCTGCGGTCGGCCCTGGACGCAGTCTCCGAGCTACTCGGCGAGCCCTTGATCGACTTCTAGCGTAGACGTGCGATGGACAACACCTACTGCCGAGCCCTCGAGATCGACGTGCCGTGCGTCGACGACCACGTGGCCTCGCCGTACACGAAGGTGTTCGACCTCGTCATGCTCGCCCTGCTGGAGACGCCGGCGATCCGCTCGGCGTCGTCGCGGCGCACCACCCCCGCACGTAACGCCGCATCGAGCGCGCGGAGCAAGACCGCGGCGTCGTGGCGTCTCGACTCGGGCGGCAACAGGGTCGCAGCCCGCTCCCGCGGGTCCTCCAGTCGGGGATCGCGGCGATACAGCGTCTCGATGGTCCGTTCGCCCATGGCCTCTCCGTCACCCCCGCGCAATGTGCACGACGCGATGGGCGAGCGACACCGTATCGAGCCAGCTCAGTTGGCTCCCATCGTTCCAGCCCCACTGGTCGAGATGCGCGGATCCGCCGGTCCCCGGACCGTACACGGTGACGGCGTGGTCCTCCGTCTGCAGCGGGAGACCCTCGAGCTCCGCGAGCTCCGGCCTCACGTTGCGCGGCGGAAGCCACCCCGCGGACAAAGGCAGCTCCCCTCGTTCGATGTGAAACCAATCGAGCCATGCGTCGAACGTGCTCGGGTCGAGCGCGGTCGCGAGCTGCTCGCCCACCAGCGTCACCGGCGCAGGCAGGGCCCCTCGTACGAGGACGTGGTCGACCTGCCCCACCGCGCCGAGGACGCGCGCCCACCGTGTGAACCCACGGTCGCGCCAGCCGGACGGCACCGCGTCGACCGCGCGCTCGGCCTCGACGGCGACGACCGCGCCCGGATACGCGGGCGGCGTGGCGAGGTCGCTGTGATGGACCGTGCCGTCCTGCGGGTCGGTGAATAGCCAGCAGGTGCTCGTGGGCGCCTCGCCCAGCCATAGCGCCCGACGCAGCAGTCGCCAGCATCCCAGCCAGCGGCCGTCGGGGCGATGGCCGCCGTCCTCGGGGTACCAGCCGACACGGCCAGCGGGGCGACCCGGAT